>Ga0209826_1001630_pt1 | contig 15446 bp, 16 predicted proteins | sample GOMGulsemesocosm_5_FD_184637 | JGI IMG/M metagenome (GOLD analysis project Ga0209826, IMG submission 184637) | Methane-oxidizing microbial communities from mesocosms in the Gulf of Mexico - GOM15C Gulf of Mexico (SPAdes) (version 2) | ecosystem: Environmental > Aquatic > Marine > Cold seeps... | reverse complement strand
TGTATTGTTTTGGACGATTCAGCCTGATTAGTTTTACCGCTGGTGCTGGGCTTTCGATTAGGATCATTTCAGTTGTCATATTTAGCTCTTATTTTGCGGTCATTCTTATTGCACCATCTAAGCGAATTACTTCGCCATTGAGTACGACATTATCAATAATATGGCAGGCGAGTTTTGCATATTCAGACGGCTTACCTAAACGTGGCGGGAACGGCACTTGCTTGCCTAATGAGTCACGTAATTCTTCGGATAAGGTGCTTAACATTGGCGTGTCGAAAATTCCGGGGGCAATGGTACAAATACGAATACCGTAGCGAGCAAGTTCCCTTGCTATGGGTAGTGCCATACCAACAACACCTGCTTTTGAAGCCGCGTAACTGACTTGACCTATTTGACCATCGAATGCAGCGGCTGAGGCTGTATTAATAATCACGCCGCATTCACCATCCTCAGAAGGTTCGTTATTGGTCATTTCGGCAACCGCTAAACGCAGTACATTAAAACTACCAATCAAATTAATTTCTATGCCTTTAGCAAAGCTATCGAGCGGATGTGGGTTCCCTTCTCTATCAAGTACTTTACCCGCAATGGCAATACCAGCTGCATTAATAACCCCATGAACACCGCCAAAAGCTTCTTTGGCTACTGCTATTGCCGCTAATACATCATCTTCAGAGGTAACATTTGTTTTTACGAAGCGGCTTTTCTCACCCAGCTCTTTTTCTTTATCTGCGCCTGTTTGCTCGTTAAGGTCAAGTAAAACAACGTTAGCTCCTTTTTCAACTAAAGCTGTTGCGGTTGCCCCGCCCAAACCAGAAGCACCGCCGGTGACTAAAAATGTTTTATTGATAAATTCCATTATTTTCTCCCAATAATATTAGCGCCGATAGAATATAAGACGCGTATTTGTTAGTTATGAAGACTGGCACAGGGCTTAAATTGAAATATCCACACGCGGCTTTGTTGTCTCAGTTTCAATCTTAGGCAAGCAGGTGAATAAGCGATCAGCTTCAATTTTATAATCAGATGCCAATGCTTTTTTTATACTCATAACGCGTTCATGCGCTAAGGCTGTTAGTTGTTCATCTGTTATTTCCAGCGGTTTATCTTGTTTTTGTTTTGCTGACTGCTCACCTTTTTTTATTAACGCGAGCTTATCCGCAGGTACGGCAACACCGCATAGTCGAAGCTTTAGACTGGGACGTTTACTCAATAGCCCAGCAATTTTTTGTATGTATGCCGTTGAGTCTTTTGATACGCTTGCGTTTGCAGGTTCAAATTCGATTGCTTCCAAATTAATGGCTGTTGCTGCTCCATATGTTTTTTCTGCCGCCATATAAATTAATCCATATGGCTGTAGTGCATATTTAAGAACATTTTTTGCTGTCCCTTGTAGAGCGCTCCCTAGCGCGGTATTGATAACACCACTAATATCAAGATCTGGTTCAGCCAAATTACCTTTGATGGGTATGTCTAGGGCGATATTATCATCACTATCGCGCAGTAATGATAAGGCTGAATCCAGCGGCATCGAAAGCTGGCTGGTCATTTCTGCCATTTTATCGGTATCTGCAGGCTTCATCACTAAGCCGTTTATTTTAAGTTTATTGACACCATCTAGCATGTCTTCTTCTACAGACATGTTTATATCTGCATTTAATTGACCACTTTCAATGTTATAGCCTAGCTCTTTGCGTATTAAAGGTGAAAATTCATACAGTTCAAACGCTTTCAATTTCAACTCTGCTCGCGTGTTAACTTTACTACTAAAAGGCGCAATTTTAGCTTTTAGTGAGAGTTTGGATAACACATTAATCGTTGCCTCAATATTAAGAGGTGTTAGTTTTTTGGGTGTTTGGTTATTTAGCTCACCCAACTCAAGTTGGTCAATCTGTACCAATTTTTTGACTACACCATTTTCTGTTCGAGCCAAAACATTTAGCTGACTATCACCACCAATTTCAATGGATTTTATTTTAATTTTCGCTGGCTCTTCAGTAGTTTCCTCCTTCTCAACACCAACTTCTCCCGAATTACTCGTTGTTGTTTTGGTGCTTGCTAATAGAGCATCAAGCAATGTAAGTTCACCCCGTTGGTTAAAGTCCAATTCGGATTTCAAACCATTAACTAAGATTGAACCGACCTCAACATCAGTTTTATTTGAAAGCTGCAAACTTGCCACTTGAATAGCCTCTGTTGTTAGCAAAGCCGCTGATTCTTTTTGCGCCAACAACAAGCCCTTTACCTCTATATTTGATAGCTTAATATCCTTGGCTTGTTTAACTGTTAATTCTTCTAATAACAGAGAGTTGACACGGAGCAAGGTCATTTGGGTCTGACTATTTTGGGCCTTTATGCCTTTAGCGACCAACTTCCCTTCTACAAATAGTTTAGTTTCCTCTTCCAATTGAGAATAATTAAGCTCACCCTGCCATTCTGACTGCTGTTGGTCAATTTGAATGCTGTCATTTACGATACTTAAATTTGATAATTGAATAGAACCACTCTGACTATACTCAACACCTGATTCTGGCAGCGTTAGTTGAAATGCAATATCTAGCGATAGTTTGCCCTGTAATTTGTCTACTAGATCACCTACCAGTAATTGGTAATTAGCCAATTCAAGTTCTTTAATTTTTACTTTACCTTTAATGCTAGGTTTTTTAGCGAATAGATCTAGGGCTAGTTGACCTGTGGTGTGCGCTCCATTTATATCTGTATTAAAAGAGAAACTACCTGACTCGACCTTATCCCAACTAAAAACATGTGTGAGTGTTAGATCATTAATTTTGACCGTCGTTTGTTGTTCAGGTGATTTAATCTGAATACTGCTGTTGACAAGGCTAAGCTGATTCAGCCCAACACCCCATTCTGATTGGCTATCAGGACTATTTTCTTCAGATGCATCAGGAAGATCAATGCCGGCAATCCTTACTTTCTTATCAGCTAGCTGCTCCAACTCTAAAAACACACCGTCAAGTGATAATGAACTAATAAAAATCCGCTTGTTAAATAATGGTAACCAATCAATAACCAGATTTAATTGTTGGGCGATAAGCTCGGGCTTTTCAGCTCGCTGGACTTTAACATTATTTAAAACCAAGTGCCCTGTAAAAGGGTTGAAATCAACACCTTCAATTTCAGCAATAGAAACGCCTGACGCCAATAAACCCTGCTGAACCCCATATTTTATCGCATAAGGCAATGACAGGATAATCACTCCAAAAATCAAGAGTAGGATTAATGATACTCTTAGCCGTTTATTAATTTTCTTTAACATACCCTTGATACTGCTTTAAAATTGATAGCCAGGTGTTGATTTTGATAAGGCTATTTCTTCCTCATCCATTTCTGTCGAAATATCTGCAAATAAAGGCGTGGTTAAGTAGCGCTCGCCTGTGTCGGGCAACATGCAAAGGATATTGCTTCCTTCAGCTACAGTTTCTGCTATTTTTAAAGCGCCAGCTAATGTTGCACCGGCTGAAATACCAACAAAAATGCCTTCTTGTTGCGCTAAGTCCTTGGAACACTGAATAGCCGTTGGACCTTCTATAGCGATAACTGAATCAATACGACTCGCATCTACCACTTGCTCGGTTAGTTTTGAAATAAAATCTGGTGTCCAACCTTGCACTGGGTGTGGCGCAAAACTTGGGTGACTACCGGTTTCTGGTTGGGATTGGCCACCACCTAATAATGGTGCGGCAGCTGGCTCGCATACAATAACTTTTGTATTGGGGCTTTTTGCATTTAATACACGCGACACACCATTTAGCGTCCCACCGGTACCAAACCCACTAACCCAATAATCAAGTGATATATCAGCAAAGTCTTCTAATATTTCTTCGGCAGTTGTAGCTGCATGCATATCTGCATTGGCTGGGTTTTCAAATTGCTTGGATTGCCACCAGCCATTTTTTTCAGCTAATTGTTCTGCTTTTTTAACCATACCTGTGCCTTTTTCTGCCGCAGGTGTCAGCACGACTTTCGCACCTAAAAAACGCATTAGCTTGCGCCGCTCAACACTGAAACTCTCAGCCATTGTGATAACAAGTGGATAGCCTTTTTGGGCGCAAACCATGGCCAAACCAATACCGGTATTACCGCTAGTTGCTTCAACAATTGTTTGACCTGGCTTTAATGCACCAGAACGTTCGGCTTCTTCAACCACACCTAGAGCTAGCCTATCCTTAACTGAACCCATCGGATTAAATGCTTCAATTTTCACAAATATATTAATGCCTTTTGGGGCTAATTTATTAATACGAACAACAGGCGTGTTGCCAATTGTTTCTAGAATATTTTGGTAGCGCTTTGCCATTATTAATCTCCACTCTCTATGCTTAGATATATAGTAAGACCTTATCATGGAAGCTAATTCTATTTCTAAATTTATGCCCTGATTTGACTAAGAAATTAGCTCATTCCCTATCTTTAATACTTCGTCTAATAAATCTTCTACATGATGCCAAGCTGTTCTTGCGCCTAAGAAACAAGGTCGAATAACGTATTGACCATCTAACTGAGTCGTACTAGGGATATTGACACCATTTTTCATTAATTGGCGATGTATGTTTTTGTTCAGCTGATTCAAGTCTTGAGCATTTTCATGTACATATCTGAAGCAACATATTGATAAGGTTGGCTCCAAAATTAATTCTAAATTCGGATGATTGTTAGCCTGCTCTGCTAACCATTTTGCCATCGCATTATGACGACAAACACGTGACTTCATACCTTCTACGCCTATTTCACGCAGCAAAGCCCAGACAACGACACCACGTGCTGGCGCAGAAAGCTCTACGCCTAAATCATGATAAGGGAATCCTATTGAATCCATTGAATTTTCAACCTTTTCATCGTCTACTGTGGTGGTATCAAGATAGTCAGCACCGCCTTGTGAAAAAGTTTGCTGTAAGGCTCGAGTATCACGCACAAAAGTTGCACCAATACCCACTGAGGCACCTAGCCATTTATGCGGGTCTACCGTGATTGAATCCGCAAGTTCTAGCCCTTTGTATAAATCATGCACGGCAGGGTCGAGTGTGCCGGGTAAGCCATAAGCACCATCGATATGAAACCAAATATTATAGTCAGCTGCAATCGCTGCTATTTCAGCTAGTGGGTCAATTGAACCTGTATTAGTGCTGCCAGCATTGGCGACAATTGCTACGGGCAAAGCATCTGATTTTTTGTCTATTTCGAGTTGTTTCTTTAGCTCAGGTATCGACATTCGCATCATCTTATCGACGGGAATATGCACCACTGAATTTCGCCCCATACCTAACACGGCGGCAGAACGATGGATGGTGTGATGGCTATGTTCGGTTGCATAAATTCTACACGCTCGCTGTACCCCATCGTTGGCAGGATCTAAGCCAATTCTTTCAAACGCTCGCTGTCTTGCGGCACCTAAACCAATCAGGTTTGCAGTTGAACCACCGCTACTCAAAATGCCTTGCATATCAGCAGGTATACCCAGCATTTCAGCCAGCCATTGCAGGGCTAAGGATTCTAAATAATTAAAGGCAGTAATACCTACTCGCTGTGGTGAGGCACTATTGCCCGCTAGGATTGCGACCGCGGCAATATCAGTTCCTGCGGTGGTAATATAAGAGGTACAACCAGGCTTAGCTAGCTGCGAACCATTAGGGATAACATGCAAACCAAGCTCCTCAATCACTCGGTTTGCACCTATACCTTGCTGGGGCAGCTTAATGTTTAACGCATCCAGCCAATCTACTTTGTTCTGTACCGCATCAACATGTTCAAAACGTTGAAACTGTTCAATATGTTTTGTTACTTGAGCTAACAAGTCTGCCAGGTTGTCACACTCGGCTTGTTCTTTTTCCATAAAAAACGTTAGCTATCGTAGGGTTAATTTGACTAAATAATCATAATGTGGCCCTTGTTTTACCAACTCATATTCAAAGCCATTCTTGTTGGCTGCATCTTCTAACAGCTCTTCTGCCACGTATAACCAGTTAAATGGCTCGCCTTGAGTGTCTTTGTAAGATAAACAAAACTCAACTTCTCCATGATAGCTTTCATTTAAATCAATCAAATAAGAACCATCTTCTTGTTCAAACATATAGATAAGATCAGAACTATCTAAAATAATTTGCCCATTCGGCATCAATAATTTTTTGGCATGGCTAAAAAAAGCATCAAAACCAGATAAGGTTTGAACCAAACCAATACCGTTCATTAAAAAAATTAAGGTGTCGTATTGGCCTTCTTTAAGATCATAAAAATCGATTAGAGAAACATTTTTCAATCCACGCTGCTCCATCACCTTCACTGAATTTGGTGATACATCAATCGCCGTTACATCCAGACCTTGTTGCTGCAAATAAAGTGCATGCGAGCCTGCACCCGCGCCAACATCGAGTACTTTCCCCCGAGCCAACTGTAGAGCCATTTGCTCAAGTTCAGGGCATTGTTGGTACGACCTAAAAAAGTAGCTTGGACTTAGTTCATCATCCTCGCTTATATCCATTTTTACTATAATGGGTGTGTCTTCGCCAGTTTTTAGGTAATCAAGTAAAGCTTGGCCTATTGGGTCTTTATCTTCTGCTATTAACACCGAGTAAATCCTATATTAATTGTGTGCATTTATGCTGACGGCTATATTCATATCGTCCGTTGCTAAATACATCTCACCATCTTGGATGGTGCACTGAAGGCTCATCGTTCTTTCTACCAAACCTTCAATGTCACCAACGTTAATTTTAAATACCTTAAGGTTTTTAAAACGGGAAAGTTTTTCACGTTGCTGCTGCCACCAGACGGTTGATTTACCTTCATGATAGGTATAAATAATTACTTGCTGTGATCGGCCACAGGCTTTACGAATGCGCTTCTCATCAGGCTGGCCCAAATCAATCCACAATTCAATTTCACCTACTAATGATTTCTTCCAAAGCTCAGGTTCATCATCTGTCGACAACCCTTTGGTAAAAACAAGCCGCTCATGTGCATTGGCCATGAAGGCAATTAAACGAATCATAAATCTAAGGTTATTTTCAGATGGATGCTGCGCGATAGTTAGATCGTGATTCTGGTAATAGTGAGTATCCATATTTGAAATATTCACAGAGACTTTATTAATGGTTGAGTTGATTGCCATTAATATACCTAGCTAGCCAATCCTTCTACTGATTGTTCAAAGTCAGCAATATTTGTTCTGATATTGTCAGGAATGGTAGTGGTTTTTTGCAATTTATAATCAAACCAGACCATCACACCTTCGGTGCTTATAACGGGGTCTTGCTCACCTTTACGGTAAATATTCGCAGTGATAACTGCACTTTTGTTTCCTACTTTTGTAACTGACGTACAAACTTCCAAAGTACAAGGATAATGAACTTGCTGTAAATAGGTACAGCGCATATCGGCTAGTATCCAGCCAGAGTCAATCTCTGTCCCCATCACCATATTCATTACATCGCTACAATAGGCAACGCGACCAGATTCAGCATATCTTAGATATTCAACATTATTGATATGGCCAAGTACGTCGGCATCGCCCCAACGGACATCCATAAGATAGGTATGGCTAAATAAAGTTTTATTCATAATTAAATGACTCTAGGTTATTTTCGTTTTAAATAAAAAATCAGCAGCGGATGCTACTGATTCTATTAGCAAGCCTTTATAGATAATATAGGCTTGAATATCTCTTATAAACTTTTCTTTAAAGTGTCTAACTTATCCTCAGCTACTTCTTCTGCAGGAATGTCTTCAGCACTTAATTCGTTAACTTTTTCAATAATTCCAGCTGTTTTCTCTTTAATAACGTCACTTGCATCACTACCTATTTCAGTCGCTTTATCAAGTGCATTCGAGCCAGCTTCTGACACAGCTTCACCAACAGCTGCCGCTGTTTCTTTTGTTGCGTCAACTGCGTCACTACTTACGTCAGATACCTTTTCACCAACCGAAGCAGCTGTTCCTTTAGTCGCTTCTACAACATCACTTGTTGTAGATGATACTGACTCGCTCACACTTTCAGCTGCATCTTTCATGCTTGAAGTGGCTTTTTCCGCCTCTTCGCAACCAGTTAATAACAATAAAGCAAGCACTGAAACCGCGATAATAGACATTGTATTTTTCATTCGTTTTTCCTTAATTATTAATATGTTAGACAAGTTTAAATAGAATTAATTGAGCTTCATTATAAACACTGAGCATCAGCCACAACAAGCTAAATAAGTGACAAATTATAGCGAGCATAAAAAAGGTGAAACATTACTGTTTCACCTTCCAAGTCTTTAAAACAAAGTTTGCACTCACAAGTGAATGCTGAACCTTATTTTATAGCTTATCAGCGTTATCTGATAAGTAAGAAGCAACACCCGCTGGGCTTGCATCCATACCACTATCGCCTTGTGTCCAACCAGCAGGACAAACTTCACCATGCTCTTCGTGGAATTGTAGCGCATCAACCATACGTATCATTTCATCTACATTACGACCTAAAGGTAAGTCATTCACAACTTGGTGACGTACATCGCCATTCTCGTCAATTAAGAAAGAACCACGGTATGCCATACCACCAGCAGATTCAACATCGTAATCTTTACAAATTGAATGAGTAAGGTCAGCAACTAATGTATAACCGATTTGGCCAATACCACCATCATTAATGGCTGTGTTACGCCATGCGTTATGAGTAAGGTGTGAGTCAATAGAAACACCAATCACTTCTACGCCACGTTTTTTGAACTCATCCATACGGTGATCAAAAGCAATCAATTCAGATGGGCAAACAAATGTGAAATCTAATGGGTAGAAAAATACAACGGCTGTTTTTCCTTTAATTGTTTCAGATAATGAAAATGCATCTACGATACTTCCGTCACCTAATACTGCTGGGGCTGTAAAATCTGGGGCTTTTTTGCCGACTAAAACACTCATGGAATCTCCTGGTTTATGAACTAAAAATTAAATTGAAAAAAATTGATCTCTCTCAGATTTTTTCTGAAAGAAATTTTAGCATCATTTTCTAAAGGTTGAAACCATGCTTTTGGAAGCAATACTTTTATAAGCATAAACTATTCGATGCCCCGTTCAACCTCACCTTGTTTATTCAGGACTCGTTTAACGATTTTGCCCGCCCCATTCTTAGGAAGCTGCTCCATAAAAACAACTTTTCTAGGTACTTCATAGTTAGCAAGGTGCCGGCGACACCAAGCCCGGATATCTGATGCATCAACCGATACAGCTTCTTTTAATACGATATAGGCAACAGGAATTTCACCGTGTGTTTTATCTTTTACCCCTATAACAGCCGCTTCTAAAACACCATTAAAACGGTACAGTACTTCCTCAATAATTCGTGGGTAAACATTCATGCCATTTACTATCACCATATCTTTTTTACGGTCTAGTATACTGAAATAGCCATCATTATCTTCCGTTCCTAAATCCCCCGTTAGGAACCAGTCGCCTTTAAACGATTCTGCTGTCGCCACAGGCAAGTTCCAGTAGCCTTTCATGACACTCGGTGCTCGTACGGCAATTTCTCCAATTTCCCCATGCGGTAATTCATTACCCTGCTCATCGAAAATACACATCTCAACATTTGGCACCGGTATGCCTACAGTACCTATTTTTTGTAGACCATCAATTGGGTTAACACAAGTAACAGGCGAACACTCTGTAGGCCCATCCCCTTCATAAATTTTAGTACTAAATTTAGCTTCAAAATTTGTCAAAACCTCAACGGGCATTGATGCACCACCTGAGATACAAAAACGGATACTATCGAATTTAGTGGTATTTTTATCGGCTGTGTTTAACAACACGTTATACATACTAGGCACGCCTAAAAAAATAGTTGCCTGACTTTTTTCTACCGCCTCTAATACGCCTTTATTATCAAACTTTGCCAAGGGCACGAAACAACAGCCATGCGTTAAAGGTGTCAGCATACCTACTGTTGCTGCAAAGGCATGAAACATAGGCAACACTAATAAAACAGAATCTTCCCCGGCACGCCATTTCATTGCAGTAAAGACACTTTCAGTATTAGCTGCTAAATTAGCATGCGTTAACATCGCTCCTTTAGGTTTCCCTGTTGTTCCAGAGGTATAAAGAATAGCCGCAAGGTCTTGCTCAGGATCCAACGGTATGGCAGGCACGGCAGATTCTGACAACTTAGTGTTAATGATACTGCCAAAATCACATCCTTCTTTACCAATCAAAATTGTAAATAGGCTTTTAGTAAGCTTAGGTATAACTTGCCCAACCGCACTTTGAAATTTTTCATGGTAGATAAGCCCTGATACTAGAGCATCATTTAATATGTATTCAATTTCAGCAGGCTTTTGCAATAAATTCACCGGTACAACAACTGCACCAGCCTTAAGAATAGCCATATAAGCTATGGCAAACTCAGCACTATTAACACAATACAGGGCAATTCTATCGCCTTTGCTGATACTGTTTTCTATCAGGTTCAATGCTAACGCATCTGATGCCTGCTTTAGTTCAGAGAATGACCAAAGGCGGCCAGTATCATTTATTGCAGTATTAGAACTAAATACCCTTTCAGTCCGGTTAAACAGACTAACTAAAGAATCCATACACATTATTTAGCAGGTAATGAAACGAAAACTCCTTGCCCGTCTCCCATCACCGTTGTTGGAACCGTTCCATTCCATTTCTCAATTTTTGTGTAACTAATTAACCTATCACTTAATGAGGCTGCAACCATTTTGTTTGCCTTTGCTTGTGCCGTTGCTATTTGCTCAATCTCATAAGCCCTAGCATCAGCCAAGGTGCGCTTTGCCTGACCATCTGACACCGCCGCATCTCGGCGTGCGTTAGCTTCTTTAACTTCTTTCTGAGCAACTAACTCAACAATTTCTAATTGTGCTTGTTCTTGATTAACTAATTCTTGACGTTTTTTTGTATCGATAACGGCTGTGGTAACCACTCTTGGCAGTGAAATATCTCTAAATAACACGGCAATAACTTCTACGCCTTTAGGCTCAAGATACTCTCTTAGCCCTGTTAACACGAACCGCTCCATTTGATTTTGAATTTTGTCTGAAAAGAAATCTTGGGATTTAGCGACTGACTTTCCTGATTCACGTAATATAGACCTAACTTTTGGTGTTATATGCTTTTGGATTAATTGCCGCATCGTGCCACTATTTTGGTAGATGAATGGTTCTTGCCCCGCTTTCAGTCGATAAGTAACACTGACATCCATAGTTGATTTGAGCTTATCCTGAGCTGGAATTTCTATTTTTTCCCAAGTTAAAGTCTGATCTTTTAAATCAAAAGGAACAAAGTTTGAAATAGGATTGACTAAATGCAGCCCTTCAGGAACTGGTTTCTCATGCATCTTACCAAATGTAAGCTGCACCTTACTGTTACCCGTTTGGACAATAATAAATGAGTTAAATAATACAATCCCTACAATTACGATAACAATCAGAATCTTTGGGCTTACATTACTATTCACTTTTTCTAGAATATTGACAGGATCCATTTTATTACCTTTGTATTGTTTAGTTGATATATGAAGGTTTGCTTCTTAACGATCATAGCAGAGTGCTTATACGCATGAGTTATATATTTAACTCATGCTATATTTTCATTTAAGCCAAGCAATAAATCTAATTAGCCCTTATAACCAAACAATAAAAAAGCAGCCTTAAAGGCTGCTTTTTTATTGAATTTTTAGAGCTTATTTGACAACTTTGAGCCTTGGAGGAGACTTCTTAGGTGTGGGTTTTGGCCCGTCTGGATCTGGTGTCAACCCATCTTCCAGCTGCTCATCAAACATCATCCCTTTACCGTTTTCTTTTGCATAAACGGCTAAAACAGCCTGAACAGGAATATACATTGACTCAGATTTGCCTGAGAAACGCGCATTAAAGCTAATAACCTCATTATCAATATACCAATTTTGAATTGCACCTGGATGGGTATTTAAGATAATTTTATCATCACTTATATAAGCTTGAGGCACATCAACAAACTCAACTCTAGTATCCACTAATAAGTAAGGTGTGAAATTATTGTCTAATATCCATTCATGCAATGAACGAACTAGATAAGGTTTTAAAGGAGTCATTTCCACGGCTTAAGCTGACAACAGCTCCTTGTTTTCAAGCATTTCTTTCTCTTCGGCACTTAAGCTTTCCTGAAAAGCTTCTCTTGCAATAATTCGTTTTGAATAATCTATAACTGCCTGTGCTTCTTTCGGCAACTCAATACCATACAAAGGAAGGCGCCATAATAAGGGGCCTAATATCCCATCGACCAAAGAGAATTCATCGCTCATGAAAAATGGTTTTGCTTCAAAAATTGGCACAGCAGCAATCAAGTTTTCTCTAAGAAGTTTCTTAGCCTTTGCAGATTTTTTCTCACCTGCATTGATAACATCATCCAACAATGTGTACCAATCTTGATCTATTCTATGAATAAGTAACCGCGCTCTAGCACGAGATACAGGGTCTACTGGATAAAGAGGAGGATGCGGGAAACGTTCATCCAAATACTCCATTATAATCCGCGAATTAAATAGCGATAAATCTCTATCAATCAAAATCGGCAACGTACCATATGGGTTAAGCTCCTGTAGATCTTCAGGCAACTCTTTACTATCAACATATTCAATAACAGAGGAGGTACTTTTCTCACACATAATAAAACGTGTTCGGTGGCTATAGTGACATATAGGGTCTGCAAATAATGTCATTACAGCTCTTTTATTTATTGCGTTCATTCAATTTACCTTTTTTAAAAAAGAAAAAAGCTTTGCGTCTTAACACAAAGCTTTTAACTAGGATTTTCGTATTTTAGTGGATATCTTTCCAGTACTCTTTTTTCAAGAAGTAGAAAATTATAAGCATCAATAGTAAAAACAAGATGACTTTCTTACCAAGTTGTTGGCGCTCTAATTGTACTGGTTCGCTAAGGTATGTGATGAAGTTCACCAAGTCATGCATCGCTTGGTCATATTCTTCTTCATTCAATTTACCTGGCTTAACAACCTTAATATGGTCAATTACTTCTTTTACCGTCCCATCTGACTTTTCTTCCTCGACATAAACGGCTTCAGTTAGGCCTTGTAGGTCGGCTAGTACATGAGGCATTCCAACATCTGGGAAGGCAATATTATTCATACCAAATGGGCGACTACTATCAAGATAGAAACCTTTCAGATAGGTATACAACCAATCTGAACCACGAGAACGAGCAATCAATGATAAGTCGGGTGGTGCAACACCAAACCACTTTTGTGAATCTTCAGCTTTCATCGAGATAGTCATGCCGTCGAGAAACTTACTCTCTGTGAAGATTAAGTTATTTTCAACAAGCTCTGTATCCATTGCCAAATCTTTCGCCATTCTTGAATAACGAAGATGTTTTGCAGAGTGACAACTTAGACAATAGTTAACGAAATACTTAGCCCCTCTTTGAAGAGAAGCCTTATCTGTTAAATCCACATTAGCATGTTCTAACTTAATACTACCGCCAGCAGCAAAAGCTTGAAATGACGTTGCCATCAATAATGTAATAATTAAATTTTTCATTTTTGACCCACCCTATCTGGTACATGTTTATCCTGTCCAATATTTGAATAAAACGGCATCAGTAAAAAGAAACCAAAATAAACAATAGAGAAGAACCTTGAAAAGAAGGTGCCAACAGGCGTTACAGGTTGCATACCATAGTATCCCAAGCCAATAAAACTTATCACAAAAGCGATAATTGCAGCTTTAAAGACCGGCCCTCTATAACGAATAGATTTATTCACACCACGATCAAGCCAAGGTAATAGGAACATAATAACGATAGCACCACCCATGGCTAGAACGCCTCCAAACTTGTCAGGTACAGCCCGCAAGATTGCATAGAATGGAGTGAAGTACCATACTGGCGCTATATGCTCAGGCGTTTTCATTGGATCTGCAGGGATAAAGTTTGCATGTTCAAGGAAGTAACCACCCATTTCTGGCATGAAGAAAATAATAAGCGCAAAGATAATTAAGAACACCGCAACACCTACCATATCCTTAACTGTGTAATACGGGTGGAATGGAATACCATCAAGTGGCCGCCCTTTTTCATCTTTAAATTTCTTAATTTCAATCCCTTCAGGGTTGTTTGAACCCACTTGGTGTAAAGCTACAATATGAACAAATACCAAGATGACTAAAATCAAAGGAATAGCAATCACGTGAAATGCAAAGAAACGATTCAGTGTTGCATCGGCAATAACATAATCACCTCGTAACCATAACGCTAGGTCTTCACCCACGTATGGAATAGCACCGAATAGTGAAACAATCACCTGTGCACCCCAATATGACATTTGACCCCAAGGTAATAAATACCCCATGAACGCTTCAGCCATAAGAGCAAGATAAATAATCATCCCAAAAATCCACACTAATTCACGTGGTTTTTTATACGAACCGTATACCAAGCCACGGAACATATGCATATAGACAACAACGAAAAATGCTGATGCTCCTGTAGAATGCATGTAGCGAATTAACCAGCCCCATTCAACATCACGCATAATGTATTCAACAGAATCAAATGCAAGCTTTGCATCTGGCTTGTAGTTAATGGTTAAGAATACACCGGTTAAAATTTGATTAACTAGCATCAATATTGCTAGCGAACCAAAGAAGTACATCCAGTTAAAGTTTTTAGGCGCGTAGTATTGTGCTAGATGCTCATTCCAAACTTTTGTTAAAGGAAATCGAGTATCGATCCACTCCATTGTATTTTTCATCAGTCCACCCATCAGGCACCCCCTCCATCTAAGCCAATTACAATTCTTGTATCTGTCGCATAGAAATGCGGTGGAACAACCAAGTTTAATGGTGCAGGTACGCCAGAAAATACTCGCCCGGCCAAATCAAATCGAGATCCATGACAAGGACAGAAAAAGCCACCTTTCCAATCGGGCCCTAAATCCTCAGGTGCCACATCTGGTCTAAAGGTTGGCGAACAACCTAAATGAGTACAAATACCAACGGCAAGAAATACTTCGGGATTAATTGAACGAGTTGCATTAGTACAATATTCAGGTTGCTCTGATTCTGCTGAATCCGCATCTCTCAATATACCAACCTGTGCAGCAAGGTTATCAAGTGTTTCTTTTGAACGCTTAAGAATCCAGACAGGTTTACCACGCCACTCGACACGAATTAACTGCCCTTCTTCAAGCTTCGCAATATCGGCTTCTACTGGAGCTCCAGCCGCTTTTGCACGATCACTCGGTAACATAGACTTTACAAAAGGCACTGCAACGTACGCGGCTCCAACACCTGATACGACTGTCGCTGCTGCCGTTAAAAAGCGCCGCCTGCGCTTATTTACAACTATTTCACTCATTAAATATCCCCAATTAGCCAGTAGACCAGCTTTATAAATTCAAATTGAATGACCCTTTAACATATCTCTCCTTC
>Ga0209826_1001627_pt1 | contig 15450 bp, 12 predicted proteins | sample GOMGulsemesocosm_5_FD_184637 | JGI IMG/M metagenome (GOLD analysis project Ga0209826, IMG submission 184637) | Methane-oxidizing microbial communities from mesocosms in the Gulf of Mexico - GOM15C Gulf of Mexico (SPAdes) (version 2) | ecosystem: Environmental > Aquatic > Marine > Cold seeps... | reverse complement strand
CCCTGCTAACTCTCGAGCCAAAGAAGCGCTTCCTACAAACGACACATTAAGAAAGAGAGCTTTGATCCCCGATTGTCGTGCAAGTTTCATGAAACGCGCACTGGGAGCATAAGCACCCACCATAATAATGACTTTGGGAACTGGTTTTGCTAACAATATATCTGCAATAGAATTTTCTACCGCTAATGTATTTCGGTCATAGCGACTATGGGTGATTGAAGATTCTGACACCAGGCCATGCTTTAGCAAAGCTGTAATCCCGCCAATATACCCAGCATCGCCATAACTGTCCCGTTGAGTGAAAAATGCAATTTCCTCCGGTTTCACTCTACTTGAAACCATTAAAGCATCAATCATTGCGCTTGTTTCTTCTGCATAACTTGCCCGATAATTAATGACATATTTATCAGGGGGGGATTTTCTCAAAACTCCTGCCCCGGTAAAGGGGGCAAAGAACAAAATCTGTTTTTCATTTATAATCGGAATAACTGAAATAGCTGTCGGTGTCCCAACATTTCCAATAAGCGTCAGCACATTCTCAACTTCGATCAAATATCTGGTATTTCGAGCAGCACGATCAGGTTCATAGCCATCATCTCGCGCAATAAGATGTAATGGGCGCCCCAGTATTCCGCCACGCCTATTTTCCTCTGCCAGCCTCGCATTCACCCCGAGCATCATATCCCGCCCTAAATCCGAAGCGGGGCCAGTCAGAGCCGTAGACATTCCCAATAAGATTTTCCCATAGGGCAATTCATCTTCAGCGTTGACTTGCAAAGCTGAAAGATTCAAGGCACCTAAAATTAGCAGCACAAAAAATACTGATTTCGCTTTTAGGGACATGTGCTTACGTTGCGCAAAAACTCCCATATCGCAGGAGACCTTTTCACATTTTTAACTAGGATCCTAGGTCTGTAGATTAAAGCGCTATACTTATTAAAACATTAATAATATTCGCTTTTAGTTAAATATCATTTGCAACTCATGAAGCAGGGATGGTGCGCGCGCCTCACAAATCCCCCTTCAGCGCCTCGCAAATAAATCAAATCTAAAGATAAATATTGGGTTCCCCTCTTAAGGAAGGATGCATTATGAAATTCTTAATTGTGTTTATAGCTAAAATATTTTCCGCTATAGCTTAAAAATAATAACTCAGACGCAATTGCAGATGATCATCATCCCGCGCTGAATATAAAGGGTCTGTATCGGATTGATTTGAATATATGCGGAGCTCACCTTCAAATGTCAGATGATCGTTAAGTCTTTTGCTGGCTTCAAGCGTAAAAACCTGCGCTTGGGTTTCCGTATCCAGAATGATACCGCCCAAGATGCTGGTGTCATCTTCATCGTTTAGGGCTGCTCTTAACCCGAAAAACACATCATGATCAAATATGGTTGCGGGTGCGGATCCATCTCGTCCATCATGATGATACTCAACCAAAACACCAAGATCGCCAACGTCTTGAATCAATCCGAAAAATGTATATTCCAAACCTGCAGACATGGCTTCAAAATCGTCCCCTTGCCCCGTGCGATAGATTGCTTCAAACTTCCATAGCCATTCTTCAATTGTTGCCTGAACATCCATGCTTGTCTGATTAATCAGATCATAATGAGGAACGAGTACCAGATCACCAGTCCCTCCCAATTCAGCCACTAAACGAGGCTCCCGCCCTGTTCCATAAAAATGGGCAAAACCTAGATCCCAATCTCCCATCACAGTTGCATAACGAACTGCAAAATCTGGATGAAACTCCTCCAAATCGGAATCATAATTTGCCCGATCTGTATCGACGTCTAAAGGGGCGCGAAGCCGTCCATCAAGTCCTGCAAATGTCTGTTCCCTGAAATAGGGAAGAACAAAAAAATTGATATCTCCAAAATCTCGTTGAACGCCGACATTAATCATCGGCTGGCCCAGTTTATCTTCTCCATCAACATCTTCAACATTATCTGTCTGGTTTATGATGTCTACTAGATGCCGCGCTTCCATAACTCCCCAGAAGACTTTATCGAGACCAATTGTTACGTCCCAACCGTCATCGACATGAAGATACTTTAATTCTCTAATATCTGCATGTGTCCGCTCCTCATCTTGGAAATCCGCTCGAAAAAAAGGAATGAAATCAAGACGGTCATCCCCGCCATTCCATTCAGCACTCCATTCGGGTTGAATAACAAAAGAAGGGTTTAGACGAGCATCACTTTGATCTTCCAGAAGCCCATTTTCACTAAAAATTCGGAGATCTCCGGCGATAAAGCCGGAGAACTCCACATCCATTTCAGCGTAAGAAAACCGGGGCGAAAGCACCGTTAATATCAGGAGGGACAGACAAAATATACTTCGCAAAAATGAATGAAACATAACGACACTTATCTCACTTTTTTAAGTTTGTTTTTAGTAAAGTCCTGTTCCCTTAGCCCTGTCTTAAACTCATATTTTGCAAAAGTAAGGCGTGTTTTCTTTCCCGTTTGGTGGTTCACCATTTGCATATCGAGCGCCCGCCAAAACTTACCGAGATATTGCTGATATTCCATAAAAGTCAGGCTTTTCAAAAGAGCGTCTTTACGATCATAAAAATCTATTTTTTGACGTCGATATTCAGCTTGGTCATACCAGACAACCATCTTGGTATATCCCGAATTTTCATAAGTGGGGCGTTGTTCCAGGACATAACAAGTCGCATCACCGCATGGCTCGTCCTTCAGCCATTTGTACGTGTATTTTGCAAGCTCTTGCGCGGACATATCTTCATAGGAAAATTCACTACCCATAAACGGTCCAGATTTATTTTTAGACGAAATACGCTTTACCCGCTTCAAGGCTGGTAAGTATAACCACTGATCATCCGGGTCATGAATATGCGCAAAGCTCAAGAAGGCCGTTCCCTTAATATCTCGAGGTTTTCTAAATACAGTCAGACTTTTATCACCTTCAGCCATATCAGGAACTTCAAGCGTTTTAATACGCAACTCCCTTGTACTTTTTTCGCCATGGCGGTTTTCCAGAACCATTTTTAGGGTTGCATTACTATCTCGAAACCCCTCATCGCGCTTATCCCATTCGGTAGCAATAGTGGTTCCTTTTTCCACATTCACATCTGCCCATGCTGGCAAGGCAATTGATGATCCAACCAGTCCGCTTAAAAGTGCAATTTTCAACGTTTTCTTCAACATACTAAGATACCTCCAATTTCTATTCTGCAGCTTGTGCATTCTCTAATTCAGGAAAAGATTTTTGGGATTTTCGCTCAAACAACATCAAAAGCGGTGGCAACAACAAGAAGTCGACGAAAAGGGCAATTGTGATCGTAATAGCTGTCAACATTCCCATATCTGAATTAACCTGGAAGGAAGATTGAGACAGGACGGCAAAGCCCAAAATCAGAACAGCAGTGGTAACGATCAACGCCTTACCAACGGTTCTGAAGCTATACCGAACCGCTTCTTCTGGTGTTGCGTTCTTCTCTCGTCTTGCCCGGATATATTTCGAGAGAAAATGAACCGAAGCATCAACGATCAGCCCCAAAGTTGTTGCAGCTACCATGGAGGAGGCAAGCCCAATCTGCCCATATATCAGCCCCCATAATCCAAATGCCATAGCAGCAGGAACCAAATTCGGGATTAAGCTGATCAACCCAATTTTAATACTGCGAAGGGCTATGATCATTGCCAAGGATATAAGAATGAAGGCAACGAATGTACCGATTAACATGGAGTCGATGTTGCGTTTGGCAATGTGAGCAAACATAACAGAAGCACCACTCCCCTCGGCGACCATATAGGCTGGGGCATTGGACCTTAACCACGCTTGCGAACGCGCGGCTATATCCCGCATTTCACCGCTCGTCACATTGTCCATTGTCACAGTCACACGGCTTGCCGATTTATCCACATTGATCTGACTATTAAGGTCCAATCCGTAGGGGAGAGAGAGTTCGTATAACAATAGATATTGAGCTGCCAATTCACGTTCGTCTGGTAGCAAATACCATTCATCATCATCTCCATGCATGGATTTGCTAAGACGCTTCATGATATCGGTAAGTGTATTTACATGGACAACTCCCGGCTGATCCCGAAGCCAGACAACAAACTCTTCCAGTTTTTCCAGATAAAGAGGCTCTGAAATTCCGCCAGAATCCTTAGCGCTGATTGAAAACTCAACTTGATATATGCCTGATAAATTTTCCCGCGCAAAATCACTATCAACGCGGAATGGAACAGATTTGTCAAAATATTCAACAAAGCGATCGTCTAATTCAATCCGACTAATAAGCGACGACATTCCAATGGCTATTATACCCATCACCACCAATAATTTGGTTCGATTTTGAACGACAAACTTGCCGATCTGATCCATTACTTCGATCTTATCGTTTGTCTTCGCCTTAACCCGTACAGGGATGATTGCCATAAACGCCGGCAAAAATAAGATTGAGTACAACCAGGCAGCAGCAACGCCGACAGCAGCCATATTGCCTAAATCATTAAAAGGAGGCGCATCTGAGAAATTCAGGCTCATAAACCCGATAATAGTCGTCACACTTGTCAAGAACACAGGCTGCATATTAACCCGCAGGCTTTCAATAATCGCTTCATGTTTCGTACGGCCAGCCCTCATTTCATGAAACATGGACACAAGGATATGAACGCAATCAGCAATCGCTATCGTTAAAATAATCGTGGGAGCAATTGCCGATGGGGGCGTTAGTCGTACCCCCATAAAACCTGCAAATCCCATTGCTGTCATAGAAGACAGAATGGTGACAATAAGCGTCACCGTTGTCCCTGAGAACGATCTCAAGAAAGCGATGAGGGCAACGATAATAATACCGAACATGATCGGCGTTAATGTTTGCATGTCCATCATGGAAGAGCGCGGAAAAGAATTGCTAAGAGGCGCAAGTCCAGTAACAGCGACTTCCAAATCAGGATATTGCGCTTTCAACTCAGCTGCCATTCGTTCTGCATATTCAACTGAATTTTGCAAAGCAATCATATCATCATGGGGGAGTTGTAATGTGACCTGTACACCTGTTGTCTTGTTATCAGGCGAAATAAGGCGGTTAGCCAAAGCCGGTTCATTCTGTGCTGTATCTATGATTTTCTGAAGCTGAGCTGCATTCAAGTTTGAAGAATTCTCAACAAGATCAGCAACCGTCAAATCATCTTCTTCAGCCTGCGTATTCTGAAAATTGCTAATTGAATCCACACGAATTGAATATGGGATTTGCCATGAGTCTTTGGTAAGCGTCTTAACGACACCCAACCATTTTGGTGACATGACAACCCCATCGCGAGGCTTCAGCACAAATAATATGTTATCGGTTTTTGTGTATATATTCTGAAGATCTTCATATGCTTTTAGTTGAGGATTTTCATCACTGAAAAATACTCGATAGTCACTTGTAAAACTTAAAAACTGGCCACCGGACCCGACACCCAATGCCAAGAAGAGGCAGGAGACCACGGCAAACCAGCGCCACCGTATAACCCAATTTGCATATCGCACTGATATGGTGTTAAAAAATTCCTTCATATTCCCACTGCCCTTAAGTAATTTTTTTTAAAGGCTCAATCCGACGAATTTAATTCTTGAAGAGGCTTTCGTAATTATCTTCGTTAAGGTAAATTCAATGTATTGAGATTATCGTAGGTCATGAAGTAAACTACCCAGTACAGTTTACAAGCCTATTCTCGATAAAACTACACCGTGCAGTTTATTTTCTGTAAATTTTGTAAGAGACATCACAGTTATATGCTAGAAAAAAAAGAAATTATTTCACCTTTAAGTAGAAGTGAACAAAAAAACAAGGCAATCACGGATGCTGCAAAAGCAACTTTCCTTGAAATCGGCTTTGATCTGACAAGTATGGACAAAATTGCGGCAGTTGCTGGTGTGTCGAAGCGAACCGTCTATAGTCACTTCAGCTCAAAAGAAGCACTTTTTGAAGAAACTGTAAAAACCATATGCACTGGAAAAAAAGTGGCTATGGAAATTACAATGGACTTAACAAACCCCATTGACGTTGTGCTTCAAGCACTAGGGGTAGAATTTTTAAGTCAGATATTTGATGCCGAAACGACAGCAATGTTTCGAATTCTTGTCGCGCAGGCAACGCAATTTCCAGAACTTGGAAAAGTATTCCTTAACAGTGGTCCAGAACCGGCGACCGAAATACTTTCTGAATATTTTCAAGAACAGGCATCAAAGGGTATTATTACCCTGGAAAATCCGAAAGAAGCAGCCGGTAGCTTTTTTGCATCCTTGTTTGGTGCCCATTTCGTAGAAGTTCTTGTTGGCGCTAAACCAGCGCCAGACCCATCAGATTATCCGAAAATGGCGCACGACGTTGTCGATCGGTTTTTAAACGGGGCTCGTGTTCGGAATTCTCACGGAAGCTGATTTTTGCATTCACATCAACTCTTGCAGGCAAATTTTTAGAAGATCAGTAATTTTAAAAGCTACCTTCTCTTCTGATGATTTTTTCTTATGTAAAATATACCATGTAATGGGAATGCCTGACTGGGAAATAGGTTTTATAGAAAGCCCCATGTGCACAGCTTGAGATTTTACTGACAAGCGCGGTAGAATTGTTATCGCCTGCCCTGAACTTACCAACTCTAATACAGCAAGTGTTCTACCTGCACTGATAACTCTTTTCGGAATTATGTTTGCAGGCTTAAAAATACTTTCATATTCCCGTCCATTCTCAGGCAAAGTGTGGTGCGTAACATAGGTCTCATTCACAAAATCCGATGGTTCTATAACTCTCGAATTACTGAGCTTGTGGGAGGGAGACATAACCGCAACCAGCTGATCGTGCACCAATGGGACTGCTCTTATATCAGCTTGCTCTACCGGGCCCGCTGAGAGAACAAAATCAGCCAAATTATTGGATAAAAGCGCAGCCGGATCTGCAGACACGTCCGAGACAACTTCCAAAGACACATTCGGATATTCTTCTGACATCAAATTCAAAAGCTTTGGATACCATTCAAATCCTGCATAACAAGCGGCACCAATTCGTAGGATAACATTAAATCCTGATGACATCCGTTCCAGATCACGTTCGGCCATGGTCGCCTCATCCAAAATTGTTTGAGCAGACCTTGAGAGACGACGCCCCGCTTGGGTAAGTGAAATCCGATGCCCATCCCGTTGGAATAAAGTCATACTAATTCGACGTTCAGCTTCTTTCATTCTGTGGCTAATAGCGGACTGGGTTACACCAATCTCTCTTGCCGTACCCGACACACTCCCAGTCTGCCCAATACTCTGAATTACCAACAAATGGTGAAATCCTAGCTTAATCATAAAGTACCCTAAAACTATCAATTTTATTCATTGTATCATGAAGATTTATGAAATGCATTCATCAAACTAATTGCGTACAGTTAGAAATCCATGCAGCACAGGAGCAGCAAATGCCCACTAATCGTCGTTCGTTGGACAACAGAAATATTGAAGATGAAAGCATCCATTGGGATCAGGACTTAAGTTATGGCGGTTATCTATCCCTCGATAAACTCTTGTCGTGCCAAAAATTGGCGACCGATGCTCACGATGAGATGATGTTTATGGTGATCCATCAGGCTTCCGAGTTATGGATGAAATTATGTCTTCATGAAATCCACCGCGCTATGATTGAAGTCTCGAAGGATCACTTGGGGGCGGCTTTCAAAATGCTTGCAAGGGTCTCTCGTATTCAAGCTCAGCTCCGTCAAAGCTGGGATGTTTTATCCACAATGACCCCTACTGAATATTTAAGTTTCAGAGATGGGCTTGGGCAAAGTTCGGGCTTTCAGTCTTTTCAATACCGAGAAATAGAATATGCCTTGGGAAATAAAAACAAAGCGCTGATGGAAGTTCACAGAAAACACCCGGAACGCTATAATTGTCTAAAGAAGACACTTAATGCACCTAGCTTTTATGACTTGTGCCTTATGAGCCTTGCGCGCGGCGGTTTTGATATTCCAAAAGATCATCTGGACAGAGACTGGTCGGCCCCTTACATCCCATCTCCCCATGTAGAGGCAGCTTGGGCCAAAGTTTATGAAGATCCTGAAAAGTATTGGCAATATTACGAACTGGCAGAAAAGCTGGTGGATTTAGAACACGAATTTCACATGTGGCGCTTTAGCCATATGAAAACGGTTGAAAGAATAATTGGGTATCGCAAAGGAACCGGTGGTACGAGTGGGGTAGCCTTCCTTAAAAAGGCATTGGATCTTCGCTTTTTTCCAGAATTATGGACCGTTCGTACGGAACTTTAAAGGGAGAGAACGAGATGGCATCCCTCATCGATATTAGCCAAACTTTAACCAGCAACCTTCCAGTCTGGCCCGGCGATACACCTTTCGCCTGTGACACTCATTGGGAGATGGGTCCCACCTGCCCCGTTTTGGTCTCTCGATTGACCTTATCTACTCATTCAGGAACCCATGCCGATGCGCCTTCTCATTACGATCCGTCGGGAAATCATATGGCAGAGACAGGTCTTGTTCCCTATTTGGGCCCGTGTCATGTAGTTCATGCAACTAACGCTGCCGGCCCAGTAACCGTCGATCAAACTCTGCCAGCCCTAGAAGAACTGGGAGGAATACCCGAGCGCGTCCTCATACGGACCTTTGACAATTTCCCTCACACCCATTGGCCAGTCCCTTTTAAGGCGATTGATGCTGATCTAATTCGAATTCTAGCAGAGAAAGGGTGCCTTTTGATCGGTACTGACACGCCATCCCTTGATCCGGAAACGTCAAAAACAATGGATGCGCATATAGCAATCAAGAACGCGAATATGTCGATTTTGGAAGGATTGGTTTTGGATCACGTGTCTGTCGGTCGTTACGAGTTAATCGCACTCCCCTTGAAAATTGAGAATGCGGATGCCAGTCCAGTTCGGGCTGTCCTTCGGAGTATTGAAGATGACATATAAACTTACACGCTGCGATTTACAGGACTTGGACAGAAAAGACCCTCTCGCCTCTTTTAAAAACAAATTTCTACTGCCTGACGGCATTCTATATATGAATGGAAATTCTTTAGGCCCTCTGTCTCGCAGGGCAAAAGAGAGAATGAGCGACGCCGTAGAACATGAATGGGGTACCCAGTTAATTCGGGGTTGGAACACCGCAGGCTGGTATGACATGCCTACCCGGCTGGGAAATAAGTTAAGCCAACTCATCGGTGCCGCAGACGGAGAAGTCGTTGTATGTGACAGTACGTCAGTCAATTTATTTAAAGCAGTGTCAGCAGCGCTTTCCATAAACCCGTCGCGCAATAAGATTATTAGTGAAGTCGGGAATTTCCCAACGGACCTTTATATTCTTGATGGCATAAAGCAATTTTCCAACAACAATCCAACTATTAGGATTAAACCGCGAAATAATATTATTGAAGCCATTGATACCGAAACGGCGGTGGTTGTCCTAACCCATGTGCATTATGTAAGCGGTGAAATTTTCCCAATGGATTTGATCACACGGAAAGCCCATGAAATGGGGGCCTTGATTGTTTGGGATTTGAGTCACTCTGTGGGTGCAGTCCGGACAGACTTGAATTCAGCGAAAGCAGATTTCGCGGTTGGGTGTGGCTATAAACACCTGAACGGCGGCCCGGGAGCGCCTGCATTCCTGTATGCTGCCAAGCGCCACCACCAAACTATGCAACAACCTTTGAGCGGTTGGTTTTCGCACAAAAAACCTTTTGAGTTTAACGATGATTACATGCCGGCAGATGGTATTTCAAAAATGCTAACAGGAACCACTGGCGTTTTGGGAGCCTCCGCACTTGAAGCCAGCTTGGATATTATGCTTGAGGCCAGAACGACAGATCGGCTAGCAAAAGTGTTAAATCTAACCACTATTTTTCAAAACCTGATAACAAAACAGTGTAGTGGATTAGGTTTGACACTGGCCTCACCGGAAAATCCAGCTGATCGTGGTGCACATATTTCATACCGCCATTCCAATGCCTATGCGATCATGCAAAACTTGATAAAACGAGGGGTTATTGGCGATTTCCGAAGCCCGGACTATATGCGCTTCGGTTTCTCTCCTCTTTTTATGAGCTTTGAGGATTTACTGGATGCCGTTGAAATACTAAGAGAAATTCTGACGACGAAATCTTATTTATCACCTGAATTCCAAGTATTAAACGCAGTAACTTAAACGCTAAATCTGTTAAGCACTAACTTTCACTACAACCAAGTGCACGATGCAGGTTTTCTGGAGAAATTGTACATCGGGCAAGGTTTGCGCGCCACAAATCAACTCCTTTAAGATTAGCCGACGTTAAATCTGCACCAATAAGGTTCGCTTCCGCCATACTCGCACTTGTCAAATCGCATTTCGTCAAATTCGCACCACTGAGGTCCGAACCTGTCAAGTCAGTTCCGACTAATTTAGCGCCTCGAAAATTTGCTCCAGTCAGCGTAGCATTTGCCATACTCACATGACTTAAATTTCGCCCTGCCAGATTTACTCCAGTCAAATCTTCATTTGAGAAGTCGGCCCTCACACCTTCACTTTCACCCTGCAACCAATGATGATGAGCCGTCAGCGCCTTTAATAGGCGCCTGTTTCGCGCTGCATTCCATTGACGCTGTTCTTCTTCAACCACATTTTTTTCGGTTATTTTGGTGTCGATTGGTAAATGGGTAACCCCCAAAATAAGGTGGAGCTGCCGCTGTGCATGCTTAATATCAAAAGCCTGCAATTCGCCGCGATTGAGGTCACCGCCTTGGAAAAATCTTACTTCATACAAGTAGTCAATTAACTGCGGCTTCGCATTCTCACTCGCTTCAGTACTGTCTTCCGCCGCTTTTAATTCCGCGAGTTCTGCGGCAAGTTCTTCAGGCGGTATATCCCCCCGATTATGACCAATCCCAGCTTGCCAGCCAGCACCCATATTTTGATGTGTATCCTCAGGCTTTACCATGTACTGCTTCTCCGAAGAAAGGACAGGCAAAAAAATGACTACCCCAAGTGTCACAACAAGTGCGACGACAGGGGCATCATTCTAATTATCAACGGCCGATAAGACAACAAAATCCTAAATAATTAGACAATATGCAGGATATAAAATTCACCTAAAACTTACCGTAAATTACCCTATTTTTTGAACACCTGTATTTTTAAGCGTAAACATTGCTCTAAAGCCCCTTATAGACTGCTTTTCGAAATTGTGAACGCAACGGGTATGCTTCTGAAGGCATGTACTGTGTTAAAAGAAGGGCTCCGGTTTTCAATTCCGGATTTACAAAAAACATCGTCCCTGCAGCCCCCGTCCATCCATACTCTCCTGCTGGTCCAGCGAATCCAGCTACAGCAGGATTATCGACAACGTTAAAACCAAGCCCAAAACCGATGCCTTTCCAACTTGCACCACCGAAATCGCCAGCCCCCATATCATCCATGTCGCCATTTAGATGGTTCCGCGCCATCAAGGATAGAGTTTCTGCTTTAATAAGCCGCTCTCCATTCAGCTCTCCTTGGTTGATGAGCATTTGCATGAAGAGGAGGTAGTCATTCGCCGTAGAGACAAGCCCGCCCGAGCCTGCGACATATTCAGGGGGCGATAAAAATTTGCTCTGTTTTGGTGCGTCGATGACAGTTGAAAGCGTGTCATTTTCTGCTGAATAATTGGTCGTAAAGCGATCAATATCAGCCTTGTTTACATAGAACGCAGTCTCAGTCATCCCAAGAGGCAGAAAAATCTCAGTTCGCAAGAATTCGTCAAAAGCCAGACCACTCCAGATCTCCACAAGCCGTCCGACAACATCTGTTGACATGCTATATGACCAACGACTGCCTGGTTCAAAAAATACCGGCAATTCGCCTAAACGGTCGATCACATCAGCAAGCGCCCCTTGGCTTCGCATACCATCTATTCCCTGCTCCTGATAGAGCGGAACGAGATGATTATCGGCGAAAGCTGGCAACGTAATTCCGGCCGTATGGCATAGAAGATGACGGATCGTAATGGGGTTTTGCGCAGGGCGTCGCGTCCCGTTCTCAGCCAACACAATCGTGTTTTTAAAAGAAGGAAGGTAATCAGAAACAGGATCATCTAGTCTAAAGGCTCCCTTCTCCCACAACATCATAGCAGCTAAGCTGGCCACCGGTTTTGTCATTGAATAAATGCGAAATATGGAATTCCAACGCATCGGTGTCTCCAGCGCCTTATCCTGAAAACCACAAACCTTTTGGTAGGCGATTTCATCTTGCGTAATAACCGCCGACACGATTCCAGCTAAACGGCCAGTGGTTACATAAGATGAAAGAAGATCATCGAGAGCTTTAAAATCGGGTATTTTCATTTTTGTTCTTTCCCAAATCTATCTAGCCTTGTCTTAACTTTATCAACAGGCAATATGACTTAGGGAAAATAACCCAAGAAAAGTATCTTCCAAATAGAATTTTAGACCATAGAGCGAATATCTCTAATTACTGTGTCAACTTCACTTTGTAATTTTGATGAATGTTCAGTCAGTTCCCCAACTGAGTGTAAAAGCTGTCCAGCAGCAGTCCCGGAGACCGATGCCATCGACGATACATCTGATACACTTTTGGAAACCTCATTTGTGCGTTCCGATGCCATCTGCACGTTTTTGGTGATCTCTAACGTTGCTGTATTTTGCTCTTGCACCGCACTCGACATTACTTGAGCAGTTTCATTAATACGCGTGATCATGCCTTTTATCCCTTGCACCGCCGAGACGGCATTGCCCGACGCCAGTTGCATCTGATCGATTTGTTTGGCAATTTCTTCCGTTGCTTTTGTGGTTTGGGAGGCAAGTCCTTTAACTTCAGACGCGACCACAGCAAACCCCTTACCAGCATCCCCTGCCCGCGCAGCTTCAATAGTTGCATTTAAAGCAAGTAGGTTAGTTTGCGCCGCGATATCATTTATGAGATTAACAACATTTCCAATTTCCCCAGCGGTCGTCGCCAGATCATTGACGACAGTGTCCGTAGCTTCAGTTTCCTTCAATGTTTCCTCAGCCAAATCACTGGAGACTGCTACCTGCCGACCAATTTCTTGTAGGGATGCAGATAATTCCTCTGTTGCAGAAGCCACACCACTTACATTATGAGCAGCCTGTTCAGATGCTTGGGCGATCGATGTGGAATGATGATCTGTGTTTTCGGCACTTTTCACCATTGTCTTCGCTTGGTCTTCCATATCTGAAGTGGAATCTGAGATTTGCTTGGATACTGAATTAACGCTACTTTCAAGTTTTGTTGCAAGTTCACCTACTAAAATTGCCCGTTCTTCCACCGCTTTTTCGTCCGCTTGCTTCTCTCGTTTAGCACGGCCAAGCCGTCTTTCTTCATCGGCTTCGCGTTGTGCCATTTCATTTTGAGCCTTCTCTTCAGCTTCCTTCTGCCTTTCAGCTTGAAGAACGATAACTTCTTCAGCATTTTCCTTAAACACTTGAACAGCACGTGACATTTCACCAATGTCGTCGCCTCGTTCTAAGCCTTTAATTTCAACACTGTTATCGCCAGACGCTAAAGAAATCATTGCATTGGTCAACTGGCTTAACGGGTTACCGATAAAGCGGTTCAACAAGAATGCTGTGACTCCTATTAATCCTAGTAACACGACAGCGACGAGAACTAATTGATCTAAAAGATTGGCTTGAAGACGTTCATTTAGTGGGCCAAGGCTCCAAGCGATGGCTGCGCGGCCAACGAAATCGCCTTTAGCTGTAAGGACGGGGGCCACGATGATATGATGAGTGTCGGTCGCTTGTGAAAAAATATCGATCTCATTCAGGTCCGAACTGCTAGCGGCTAATATCTGTTTGATGTCTGCGTTCGGTAATGTGTCGGAGTGATATTCAGTTACCAATTCCCCGCTACGATCAAATGTCAGAACATCAGCGAGGACGGAACCTTCCTTTGTCCCCATTTCTTCGTAAACTTGAGCGACTTTCTTTGCCTTTTTCCACTTCAGGCCGCCAGACATTTGTTCCGCCATTAATTGGGAAATTGTCTGGTTATTTGCAATCGCTAGGTGCTGAATATCAGTCCGCTGATTTTGTGCTCCAAAATAGACGAGCAAAGCCACACTTGCCAAAAAAATCGTAAACACAACTATTAGAATTTTTCGGCTTACCGTTAATTTTATGGACTTTGCTTTAGACATAACTCTACTTCCTCACACTTTTACACAATACAGATAGATCAATAAAAATCTATTCGAGTGCTTCCACATTTACACCGATCGTAACTGCTCCGATTGCCTTTTTCGTCGTAGGATCAACGACTGTGATGCTTACTTGAGATTGATATGTTTGAGAAGAATCATCAAATTCAACTTCATCAATAAGAACGCCGCCGGGACCCGCACCGTACGTCTTTTTCCACTTACCTTCGTCCCCTTGCCAATAATCAGAAGTGACGTCACTTTGACCAACATTCAATCCCTTCATATCCATCACAAAAATCTCGGTATACAAACCTTCTGATTTTTCCTTGATTTCTTTAAGATATGAAGAAAGAGCATTTCCTAAAACAGAGTTTATTAGTTTTTTGGAAGCCCCTTTGGTTTCTGCACGCCATTGTTTATCGAGACTATCAATACTTGACTGATCAAGGCTCCCATTCTTCGCATTTTGTGCATTTACTGCTGACACAACAGCTTCGGAATTTGCCCATTCCTGAATATCACCGGCGATCAGCTGTTCAATTGCGGCTGTATAGTCATCCGCGTGGGCATTCATTAAAAAAGTTGATGCAATCAAATATGTGCAAATTAGCCCAAATATTTTATTCATAGCCACACCTTTTACTTGTATTAATACTTTTTAAATATTATTCAATTAGAATAAACAACAAAAATTCATGTTATTTTATTTAAAATGACAATTTAAAGTTTATGAAAGGTAAATTACTTCTATTTTTTTATAAATTTTTATTATGTTTGTTTATTTTTAATTACTGAATGGATTTTCTAGTCCATTTTTTTTGATCACAATTTTCAATTTTCTGCAAATACGAGATAGGCATTTCCATAGGCAAACGTCTTTACTTTTGCCTTTAATTCCTTAGAGATATCTACACAGCTATGACTTCACTTTTGTCATTTCAGGGTCATAAAGTGGCTTTAATTGAAGAGTTGCCGGTATTCGTGTAGTGGCAACGTCTAGCTCATACTCACCCGATTTCAAATAATCTAAATCAACGCCCTTATCGTTGCGCACATACCCATAACCAATTGGTTTCCCTACAGTATGACCAAATCCCGCAGAGGTGAGCCAACCCACTCGTTTCCCATTTCTATAGATTGTTTCTCGCCCTAAAAGCACACAGGAAGGATCATCGACGGTAAAGCAGGCAAGTCGTTTTTTAACCCCTTGCGCTTTTTGTATGAGCAAGGCGGCACGTCCCTTAAAATCGATGTTCGCATTCATTTTTGCAGCCCATCCAAGCCCG
>Ga0209826_1001626_pt1 | contig 15451 bp, 13 predicted proteins | sample GOMGulsemesocosm_5_FD_184637 | JGI IMG/M metagenome (GOLD analysis project Ga0209826, IMG submission 184637) | Methane-oxidizing microbial communities from mesocosms in the Gulf of Mexico - GOM15C Gulf of Mexico (SPAdes) (version 2) | ecosystem: Environmental > Aquatic > Marine > Cold seeps... | reverse complement strand
GACGATGTAGACAGCCTTGAGCAGCTGAGCCTACGCTTATTTAACTGCCACACCCTGCCGTATTATTTACACGTGTTGGATAAAGTAGCCGGTGCGATGCACTTCGATAAGAACGAAGAGGATAGTCTTAGGCTCTACGAGAAGCTACAACAACGTCTGCCCGGTTACTTAGTACCCAAGCTTGTTCGTGAAGAAAGCGGCAAACCCTATAAAACTCTTTTAGCACATTCGCCTTAAAACCATTAACTTTTTACCGCTTAGCGTGCATAATCCTCCTAAGTTTTAAGGTTGAAGAGCTACCTTCTGCCTCGAGTCACAATGATGAACGTTATGGATATGGATATGGACATATATAAAAAATTCACGGACAGAGTTACCCCCCTTCAAATAGAGCCAGCAATACAGCTACCCTTTAAGCCAACAATAGCGGCCTACAAGCAATGGGAAAGCGAATTACCGATCCTCGACACTTACCGTTGCAGCAACGCCTTATCCCTTCTTGCCCAAGCCCTGCTCAGCGAACAAATCGATTCTAACCAAAAGCTAGAGTTCATCGCCGCCGCAGAAAGCTGTCTGTACACCTTGATCAGTAACTGTAAAACCAACTTAAAGGGAGCTAACCTGCCCTTGCGTAGACAGCAAGCCGAACTAAGCGATGCGCTGCTGAAGGCACTAACACATTTCGCCCACGTACATATGCAAGCCGTCTGTAGCACTGACCCCACAAACTTGCCCCCGCAAGAGCAACAAGATTCCACCTCGGCGTTCACCAGAACGAGCCTCGCACTCTACAAGTCGATGGAGTTACTTGCGAGCAAACAATTATTAATGTCTCTTGTTTATCAAACACCTCAGGGCGATTTTTGGAACACCGTCAATGCACTCTACCAACTGAGTGAAAGTTTGGGCCTACAGCACGCTGAGCAACTCACATTCGACAAAAAAAAACAGATGTCAATCGAAGCTGAATTTAAGAGAATTCACTTTTTTCACCTCGCTGGCGTCAATCGATTCAGGCGCGGTGATATTGCAAGCATAGATAAAATATTAAGCTTAAACGTCAACGATATAAGCAGCAGTACTCGCATCAGTGATGACTCAACATTGTCCATTGATCTAGCGTCTAGCTCAGCCATTCGTTACACGCCTGAGCCAGCTGATGACAACGATAGCCTCCGCTTTTTAAACCCTAGCAAACTCATCGAGTTCATGTCGAGTGAGGACGTTATTATTCGTGAACAACACGGGGCAGTATCGTTAGCCTCAACTAAACCTAGGCTGATAAAAAAAGTCATTCAACAATTAATCCCAAATTGGAGTAGCCCGCAAAGCCGACAATCTCTCAGGCACCCACAATCTGAAGAAGTCCTAGTCCACCCAGGCTTCGATAGTATTATCAATGCGCTGGTATTAAGAGCCAACCCTGACCGCCCCAAAAAGAAAGTTACTGCCTCAACATTCAGCTTATCAGAGATCGAATTAGTGCCTATTAGTCATGATTCTCTGCGCCAGCGAAACTCGCGCAGTTCAACGGTCATTAACGCTCAACTCAAGAGTGGGCTCCTAGCAAATAGCGGCTCAGGTATCTGGGCAAAAAACAGTCAGAAACAACAAACGGGTAAAAGCAATAAAGTCAGCGCAAAGGTTAGCGATGCTAGCCTGCAAGGCTTACAATTCACTGTCACCGCTGACAACCGACCTACCTTAAGGGTAACAGACCTAATCGCTATTCAGACAACGAACAATAAGGCGCTGCAACTCGCCGTCATCCGCCGTTTAAACAGACTCGACGGCGGACACGTATCGGTTGGCGTTGAAATGATGTCGCCCGACCTAAAAATCGCTAGCCTCCGATCGGCCAAGAATGCAACGGAAACTAGGTCTGTGATATTTTTACAAGGAATCCCTAGCATCAATCAAGCGGACGCCATCATTTGCCCAATGTTAATCGATGATGAAGATGTCGAACTAATGCTCAAAGTTAATAATCAGACGAGTCATTTCAAAATTGATAAGACATTAGAAACAAACCGCGTTTTTAGTCATTACACGGTGTTAAAAAAAACCGAAGTAGATTAGAGTTGGTGTAACAAAAACAATAAACACTTAATTCATGGAAAAACGCAGCCTACTCTTAATTAACTTTCCAGATAGTGAATATAAGCAAATAATCAGTGCCTTAGATGAAGTCAAGGTGGATGTTGTTATTAAGTCTAACTCACTGCAGCAGGTAAAATCCGAGCAAGAAAACCTAGCTGGGATTAACTTAGTATTACTCAAGATTGAAAATAACCATTCGGAAAACACCGAGCTGTTGCAGCAGGTTACGAGCCAGTTCACCCACTTCCCTATTATTCTAATATCAGAACAAGCGCTCACTCCTGAAGAGTATGAACACTACAACCTCGCCAATATCCTTGATATTCGCCCATTAACCCCTATTTTTTTAGTCGCAAAATCCATTGCTCGCGAAATTAAGTCGCAGTTATGCACCTATTCGTCACACTTACTGAGCTCTCAATTTAAAAACGAAACCTACCGCTTCGAAGCATTCTTAAAACATACCGAAGATGGTTTTGCATTGATACATAATGGACGATATTGGTCCGTCAATACGGCTTATAAACGCCTCTTCAATATCCCTGATGAGGAAAACATGATCAACAGCCCAGTGCTTGAGTTCAGTTCAAAAACAGAGCTGCCTAACAGCGAATCGGGTATACCTTACGAGCACAATACCTCACTCGAGTCATTACCCGATGAAACCGTGCTAGCAGCACGCATTCAAACACGTACTGAAGAGACATTCATCACCACCCTATACAAGACCCATTGTTTTGTTAAGGGGCAGCTGTGTACCCAGATTTTAATTCACAACCCTGACGCTTGGAGTAACCTAAATAAAGGCTTCACCGATTTACGTACGTTTGATTACGAAACTGGGTTCTATAACAAACGCTTCATTATTGAATACATCGATAAACAACTTGAGGCCGAACAACCGTTTGGCACACTCGCATTTATTTTTGTTGATAATTTCCAGCAGTTTCGTGAACAACATAGTACGAATATTGACAAGGTTCTTCGATCCGTCGCCGACCTTATTCAAAAAACAAGTTCTGCAGGCGACATATTAGCTCGATACAGTGACGAGACCTTCACCCTGTTCTCCAACCGGGCAAACCACAATCAACTTTTGTTGAACTGCCAACAATTACTCATTGACGTCAATAACAACTTATTTGGTAGTAATGCTCAGTACATAAAACTCACCGTCAGTATTGGTGTTACCTATATAGATAACCGAATCAGCAATTCTAGACAGCTCATCTCGCAAGCCAACCAGGCCTGCGATAAGGCATCTTCACAGGGAGGCAATCAAATACAGGTTTTTGACTCCGTCAGCACACCATTATCCGTTATTGTTGATGAGGAAGAGAATAAGGCGTTAATACAATCAGCACTGGAACAAGAAAGGCTACACCTCTTATACCAACCAATCGTCGACTTATCTGAAAAAAAGACTGAGAATTACGCCGTTTTATTGCGTATTGTAGATGAGGATAATAGTCATATTCCGCCAAGTAACTTCATTCTAACCGCCGAGAAAACTGGGCTAATCAGTAGCTTAGATGAATGGGTGTTAAAAAGCACCATTGAACAAATCAGAGAAGCGTCTCGCCAAGGCTTAAAAAGAAAGTTCTTTATCTCTTTGTCCAACGTTACTTACCGCAACAGCAGTTTTATAGAAAGCCTAATCAGCTTACTCAAATTCTATAATATCGATTCTAGCCTATTAGTGTTCCAAATTAATTTTTCTGATATTCAAACAGATCCATCACCACTAAAAAGGTTTATCAGCGTTGTGAAAAATGAATGTGGCTGCCAATTAGCATTCGACCAAATCGGTTTCAGCGAAATAACCGATACGATGATTAAAGAATACCGCGTCGATTATTTAAAGATTGACGGCTCATTCAGCCAAAATCTACTGAATAACGAAGAGTCACAACAGATAATCCGCAATATTTTAAGCGTCACCCAGCGGCATAATGTTAAGACCATCGCCAAATCGGTAGAAAGCGCTAATACACTCGCTCTGTTATGGAATATAGGCATCGACGCGGTACAGGGCTACTTCCTACAAAAACCTTCCGACAATATGCGCTTTGACTTTGACCTTAACCATTAAGCTCATTCGCAACCCCATGCGGTACGTGGCCCGTTGCCACGTGCTCGTTGGCTGATTCACAGTGCATGGCTTGGTCGTCAAAGAAAATATCCGCACCAAAGGCCTTAAGAAATTCTCCCTTTGGTAAACCACCGAGAAATAGCGCTTCATCAATCCTAATCCCCCATGAACGTAAGGTACGCACCACACGCTCATGAGCCGGTGCCGAGCGCGCCGTCACCAAGGCCGTTCTAATCGGTGAGACCTCATCAGAAAAGTGCGTTTGCAAGTGCTGTAGAGCCGCTAAAAACGGTTTAAATGGTCCACCTGACATCGGCTGTTTAGCTGATAGCTGTTCATTTTCGGTAAATGCTTCTAGGCCTTCTTCCTTATAAATACGTTCAGACTCATCCGAAAAAACAACCGCATCGCCATCAAAAGCAATCCTTAGTTGCTCATTCCCAGCCCCATTCGCCTTACCCGACAAAATTGTCGCTCCCGCATGGCCCGCGGCCAGCGTTTTTCGCACATCCTGTGGTGAGGTCGATAAAAACAAATCTATTTCAAACGCAGCAATATAGTTAAACGGCGTTTCACCACTGGTAAAAACAGCGCGCTTAATATCCAAGCCGTGCTCACGAATAGAATTAAATACCCTAAGCCCCGTGTCCGCGCTATTTCGTGACAATAAAATCACTTCAACCAAGGGTTCCTCTAACTGCAGATTCAACCCCAATAGTTTTTTTACTAGCGGGTAGGCCATGCCAGGGTTTAGCCGTTCGTCCTCCCGCGCTACTTGGTAGGCACAATATGCTTCCTTTCCTTCAGATTCAAAAATCTTATTCGACTCGACCAAGTCAAATAAGGCCATTGATGAAATCCCAATGGTTAGCTTTTTCGTTGTTATCAGCGACATCCTATCATTCACCTTATTAGCCTCAAGAAGGACATTAAAACACCCACGCAAAAAAAATGCTCCATTTGGAGCATTTTCTATCCTCATAAATAAAACCGCTTAATCGCAAATATTAAAGCCAACGCTATTAATACAGGCGTTTACTTGCAAACTCGCCAAGGACTGATCGAGCTTAGGTGTTGCTGAAGCGGTCTTAGCCGGTAATGCGGGTTTATAATCCGCTCCCTCAGAAGAAGGCAGCGTTGCAATAATATCCCCCGCTTTATTCATTCTAAGCTTACCGCCAGCCACTTGTGTTCTATAGTCATAAAGATTGAAACGTAACGGTTTGCTCGTATCATCAGACACCACCTGAATAGTGCCATTATTAACAACAATATCAAACAAACGTGGATCACCCGACTGCATCCAAATATAACTGTCCGAGTCAACCGTAGGCTGATTAAAGGTAGCCGCCTCATTAGCCGCAAAAGTTAAATGCAAGCCATCTTTATCTATAAAGGTCGTCGCAATTTCTCCCATTAGAGAAGGTGGGGGGAAAACAGCCGTATGATCAAGAATTAACACACTATCCACCAATGTTGCACCTTTGCGATCAACTGACAATAAAAGATCTAGGTCAATATATAGGGTATCTAATAAGCCAAATAAAGGAATTCCAAACAAACGAACATCATCAATTTCATAAACAAGCTTATTATCATCTGCAAGCACTATTTTGCCGCCTAGGTCAGCGGGCAACCAAAAACCAGGAAACCAACTCCAAAGCTTAATATCGGCCTCTACCTCTAAGTAACCATCCCTTGCTTTTACTTTCAGGTCATTCATCGGTCTAGGCCAGTAATCGAGAATATGCTGATTAAATAGATCGGCAATAACCTGCTCACTTAAAACAACTGAGCCTTTGTGTACATTAATGGTAAAGCTTTCCACATCATCAAAAATAACCGGTTGCCCAGCCACCTTTGGTTCTAAGCTAGCGGCAAGGTTTTCCACATAAAAACCAATATTTTCGACAATATCAAAGTTCACATTTTGTATGTAAATAGATACATTATCGGCACCAGAGTCACGTTCTGTCACCGCTCTTAGCGGTGCAGACTGCATACCACTAGGGATGCTTTTCTGTTGCCATTGGCTTTTTAATGTTTTGAGTTCTTGCTGTTGTTTCTCTATAAAGGTAGTGGCCATTGCACTACTACAAACGGTTGCCGTTAAAGCTAACCCCAGCATCAATTTTTTAATATTATTATATTGCATTGTGTTCACTCCTAATCGGCTTATAAGCCATCATTAATTTTTAAAGTAGGCCAAAATGGCACCGTCCTTTGTTAATTCTAGATGCCCAGCCGTCAACTGATCTCGATAGTCATACAAACAAAAATCAAGTTCACTACCTTCGTCCCCACTCATAACCTGCAATTGCGAGTTAGTTGACACGGCTTTCATAAACTTCGTATCCCCACCCTTTATTAAGATATAGCTATCGCTGGGGATGAATGTTGCTGAGTCCGTACCCGCTCCTTCATTATCAAACGTTAGAACTAAGCCTCTATCTTCTAAACTGGCCGTTGCAATATTTAAATGAAGTTTAGGGGGTGGGAATAGTTTTAATGTATCGAGAACAACCGTGCTACCAATTAAATTAGCCCCGACTGTTTTCACCGTTAGTAATTCATCCAGCTCAACATTGGCGGCCACAAGGACTTTCGTCGCATCTTGATTATCCACTACAACTGACCAAGGTACATATTTTAAAATATGTCCCTCACTCAAGGTTAAGCCGCCTTTCATCTCAAATGGAACCCATACACCTTTACGGTTCATTTCCCCTGCAAGGCCTAAAATATTTTTCGCGGTTTTAACTTTAATGTTTCGAAGTGTTGCGCCTTTAAAAGCAAAAACATGTTTATTTAACAAGGCCTCAAGCTTAGCACTGTCTAGTATTGCCATGCCTTTAATGGGTGTTAGCGAAAATGATGTCGGATCATCAAAGATACCTGGTTGACTGCTATCGTTAGGTTTCAAATCAACAATAAGATCCGTAATATAAAAACCCACATTATCAACAAACCTAAAGTTTGTATTTTTAACATAAAGCGTGCTTTTAGTTGATTCTGAACTTCGGTAATTAGCGACCTTCAATGACTCAGCTGCTTTAAGTTTTGCTGCGACTAGGTCTGTTTCTGTTTCATACGCTAACGCACTCACAGAGCAACCAAGAAACAACGCCCCCGTTATTAATTTCAGGCTCGTTCGTAACATGCCTTTCTCCCAATTTAATTATTATGATTATTTATCAGTGAATAAAATTCACCTAGGTCAATAAAAACACCTTTCTGGATATATATCAAGCCATTAAAACAGGCAAATTAAACCGAGCTAACACCGTCTCCGCTAGCGTGTAACTCTTCGAAGTGATCGTGGCTTAAGAAGCACCAAACAATAATAAAAGCCAATACACTCAATAATGAGGCTAGGGTAAAAACCCAGGCTTCGCCGCCATAAGACCATAAAAACCCGGCCATCAAACCGCCGAGCATACCGCCTGCGCCAAAACCTACACTGCTGTACAAGGCTTGCCCTTGATCTTGGTGAATACCCGAAAAATACTGATGGGTTAATTGAATACAAACGACGTGGAAAGCCCCAAACGATGCCGCGTGCAATAATTGGGCGATTAATAAAACAACAAGATTGTCTGCCAACCAGGCAACCATTAGCCATCGAACCGCTGTTAAAAAGATACTGAGTAATAATACAAAGCGTAGTGAAACATGGGTAAACACACGCTGAATAGCCATAAACAAAATAATTTCAGCCACCACACCGAGTGACCAAAACTGGCCAATTTGCGCCTCGCTATAGTTCAAATCTCTCAGCAAAATGGAAAAAAATGCGTAATAAGGCCCATGCGATGCTTGAATCAAAAACACCACCATGAAAAAGGCGATCACTTGTTTTTGTTTTATGATCTTGGTTAAGGAGGATTTCTTTTTAGTGTGCTTACGCCGACCTTTTTCGGCCAAGAACAAACTACAAACAAAGGTTGCCAACAGACAGAGGCTGACCAATAAAGGCCAGTCATTTAAACTCACATACTCAAGCACAAGACCGATACCAGCAACGGCCACCACAAAGCCGACCGAGCCCCATAAACGTATACCACTATAGGCCTCTGTTTTTTTTGCCAGCATGGTTAAGGTAATCGCTTCAAATTGCGACAAGATGGCGTTCCAGAAAAAACTAAACAACAAGGTTAAAACTAAGATGCTGATAAAGTCATACTCGTGCAACATTAAACTGAATGAGCTCACGGTCAGTAAGCACACCAGTTGTATCAAGCGCATACGATCATTAAAACGGCCTGACAAATAGGCTAAAACACTCGGCGCAACAAGTCGAGTCCCCTGCATAACCGCAAATACAACACCAATTTGAGCGGCTACCAAGCCAATCGAACTAAGGTATAAACCTAAATAGGGCATTAATGCGCCAACAGAGGCGAAGTAAAAAAAATACACCCCACTTAGACGCCAATACGGCAAGCCTTGCTGACTCAATGAGTAACTCGCTGCCTATACTGAACCGTAACTAACGAGAAAAACCGACTCAATCTTGACCCGCTGGAATAATCGGCACAAGCGAAGAAACATCCGCATTCTGCGCTCTATGCCGTAACACATGATCCATCAATACAATGGCCATCATAGCCTCCGCAATTGGGGTTGCTCGAATACCGACACAAGGATCGTGTCGACCTTTAGTAACCACCTCAATCGATTGGCCGCTGGTATCAATTGAACGTCCGGGTAAACGTAAACTTGAGGTCGGTTTAAGCGCTATGCTCGCCGAAATACGTTGCCCTGTTGAAATACCCCCCAATATGCCACCCGCGTGGTTACTGAGAAACCCATCCGTGGTTATTTCATCACGAAATTCGGTACCCAAGGCTTCAATACAGGAGAAACCACCGCCAATTTCAACGCCTTTAACCGCATTAATACTCATTAATGCATGGGCCAATTCGGCATCAATTCGATCAAAAATGGGCTCACCCAAGCCCACTGGAACCCCTGTTGCACTCACATTAACCCGAGCACCGACCGAGTCACCCGACTTTCTTAAACGATCCATATACGCTTCAAGTTCTGGTAATTTACTAGGGTCTGGGCAAAAGAACGGGTTGTTATGCACCTCTGACATATCCAGCGCATCAATTTTTATTGGCCCTAATTGAGCCAGATAGCCCTTCACGACGATGCCAAATTTTTCTTGTAAATATTTTTTTGCAATACCACCCGCTGCCACTCGCATCGCTGTTTCACGAGCCGATGAACGCCCACCGCCGCGGTAATCACGGAAGCCGTATTTTTGCTGATAACTGTAATCGGCGTGGCCCGGGCGAAACGTATCTTTAATGTTTGAATAGTCTTTCGAACGCTGATCGGTATTTTCAATCAACAAGGCAATCGGCGTCCCAGTCGTTTTACCTTCAAAGACGCCCGATAGAATTTTCACCACATCGGCTTCACGGCGTTGCGTGGTATGTCTAGAAGTACCCGGTTTGCGCAAATCTAAATCACCTTGTAAATCAGCTTCGCACAAGGACAACCCCGGAGGGCAACCATCAACAGTACAACCTATCGCTGGACCATGACTTTCACCAAAACCGGTGACACTAAATAATTTCCCAATCGTATTTCCTGACATATCGCTATCTGTAGTTATTTAATTACGTTAGTTTAGCCTGAAATAATTTCTTATATTCCAGTAATTGTTGTTTCGTCAGCATGAACACGCCATGCCCACCGTATTCGAAGTCCTGCCATAAAAAAGGCACCTCAGGGTAACATTGCTGCAAGGCTTCATCGGTATTACCCACTTCCACATAAAGCACCCCACCATCATTCAGGTAATCGGCCGCGGAAGCCAAGATTTTATGCACCAGATCCAGACCACTCACACCACCATCTAGGCCCAATTGTGGTTCGCGATAAAACTCATCCGGTAATTGAGCTAATTCCTCATGCCCGACATAAGGCGGGTTACTGACGATCAGGTCATAACCATCCAGTGTTAGCGCAGCAAACAGGTCCGACTCGATGGCTTCAACACGGTTTCTAAGCTGATGTCTATCGATGTTCTTTTCAGCCACCAATAAAGCCTCAACAGAAATATCCACCAGGTCAACAGAGGCCGTAGGAAAGGCCATCGCAGAGGCGATCCCGATACAACCACTGCCCGTACATAAGTCCAGAATTCGCTTAGTTTTCTGTGGCTCAAGCCACGGCATAAATTGATCATCAATCAACTCAGCAAACGGCGAGCGCGGCACTAAAACGTGTTCATTAACATAGAATGGAAGCCCCGAAAACCAAGCCTCACCAATCAAATAGGCCGCGGGGGTTTTTTCTGATACACGGCGGTCAAACATCTGCAAAATCGTTTTTTGCTCAAAGGCATCAACCACAGCGTCCAATACGTCCTCGTTTAACAAGGGCAAGTGACGCGTAACGGCTAAAACAATATAGGCGGCCTCATCTGCTGAATTATCGGTACCATGACCAAAAAAAAGTGACTCCGCATCAAACAAATGAGCACCATAGTGAATAAGCTCATTAATTGTGTTTATTTCTTTTAATTTAATTGTCATAAATCGTTATAAAGGGCTATATTTGAAGCCACTATGTATTATTAATTAGTAATTGATAATTTTAACCCAATTAAAACCCTATAACTCACCTTTCAAGATGTCGATCAGAAACTTATCTAACGAAGAAATTAGCAGCTTATTCCCCATCAGGAACCTTTCTGATAACAGTAAAAGCCAGCTGCAGACAAGCATTAAAACGGAACTCATTCCTGCAGGGACAGTTTTGTTTTCTGCTGGCAGCGATAATGATTGCCACACCTTTCTTTTAGAAGGAAAACTCAAGCTAAAATTAGGCCGCGATAACGAGCGGGATATTGAAGGCGGCCAAATTGAGGCCCGCTTTCCAATCGATCACAACAGCCCACATAAGGCAACCGCGACGGCGCTCAGTCCATTAATTATTTTTTCAGCCAAAAATAGCCTCATCGACAATCTAATCAATGAACAACAAGTCAACAGTCATGACACAGGTATGGACATCATTGAAGCCGGTAACGATAACCTATTATACAACCAACTGTATTTTGAAGTTACCCAAGAAATGCAAGCCGATAAATTGCTGCTCCCATCTATACCAGAAACAGCGGTAAAGGTTCGTAGCGCAATCTCCGACCCGCATATCACCTCTGAAAAAATTGCCAACATAACTCAACAAGACCCCGCCATCACCGCGCAGTTAATTAAGGTGGCAAATAGTCCCTTATTTAGAGGCCGAGAAAAAATCGAAGCACTGCCCCTAGCGATCACACGCTTAGGGCTACAAGCAGTCAGCAATTTAATCACTAGTTTCACCATGCGCATGGTTTTTAACGCAAAAACCAGCGAAATTAAAGGCTTGATTTCCACTCTATGGCTACATAGCCGAGACGTTGCCGGGATATGTGCCGTTATCGCTAAAAAACTGAAGGGCTTTAACCCCGACAAAGCGATGCTTATTGGCCTAGTGCATGATATTGGTGCTATCCCTATCTTGACGCACGCCGATAAACACCCGAATTTGACCCAAAATATACAGGCTGTAAAAGATACACTGGAGAAACTGACACCCCTCATTGGAAAAATGGTATTAGACAAGTGGAATTTCACCGATGATTTTACAGACGCTGCAGTCAACGCCAACCATTGGCAACGAAAAACTGATCAGCCGGCTAACTATACCGACTTGGTTATTATTGCTCAGCTACTCAGCTATAGAAACACACCGCTACAAAGCAAACACCATGAACCCTCTTCTGTGCCCGCCTATGAACGACTAAGCAAGCTACTAAGAGATAAAAATGATAGCCTTGACGTCATTGAGAACTCGCAAGAAGAACTTAATAATATTAAACAGCTGTTCAACTAGACTTGTAGTTTTAAACTCTTGCATATCCCCAGCCAATTTAACACCCCTTTAGCTGATATAGCAAAAACCAGTTTAAGCCTTAATAAACTACAATCGGGGCAGCAGATTTATGTCGATGTAGTTGAGCAAGTAGCCAACAAAACAACAACCATTCTTCGTATCGGCCAACAACTGATAGCGGTAAAAACAGACATCCCGTTAACACCGGGACAAACTTTAAAAGTAGTTGTCGAGACATCAACCGATGGAATCACTTTAAAGCTTCCCGCTAAAGCAGAAAGCAGCAACACTATCAATACGGCATTACGCCAACTATTACCCAAACAAACCGCCGTGACTGAGTTCCAAGCCCCTTTAATTAAAACTCTCCGCAGCCTGCAACAACCATCGAGCGCACCATCAAACGCACCATCAAACGCACCATCAAGCACGCCATCAACAAACTTAAACAGTCAGGTACAGCTACAACACGTAAGCAGGGCTATTCTTCAGACATTAACCCTCAATCAACAAATCACCACCGCCCCTGGGTTAAAAACCGCCCTACAAAATTCAGGGACATTGTTAGAGGCGAGGCTACTGCAAACGCTATCTGTGGAAAAAAGCGTCACTCAACAAAGTAACTTAAAACCAACAGGTATAACAAGCACTCCGCTGACTCATCATTCATCACCCCCTTTAATCATCAATGACCTAAAAGCCAACCTAAGTAAACTCATTCAATTACTCCGGTCTTGGCCGGGACAACAGACTACTCAGTCACCCAAGGGCGCGCCCCAGCAAACCACAGTAAGCGCTACTGCCGCACAAACAGCGGCCAATACGGGTATCACCCAACAATTACAGCAGTTCGCACAAGGCAAGCCGTCTACGCCTAACCGCGGGCAAGCCAACAAACCAGAACTTACCAATATCAATCAGCAAGTCAAGGAGCTACTGGGGAAAACGGAGGGAGCATTAGCAAAAATAACCATCAACCAATTAGCTAGCTCAAACACAGAAAACACCTCCGCGCGACAAACATGGCAAATAGAAATCCCTTTGTTTAACCTGAAACAGGCCGAATCAATTTTCATAAAAATTGAAGGGGATCAAGCAAGTTCAAAAACAGCGCAAAAAAGTGAACAACACTGGCGTATTTCTCTAGAAATGAACCCGCCAAAGCTCGGTTTGATCCGCACTCAACTACGCGTGCTAAACGACCACGTTAGCTCCAATTTCTGGGCTGAAAACAGTGAGACTCGCGACCTTATTCAGCAACATATTGAACTACTCAGGAAACGCTTTAGCCGCGCTAATTTGCACACCGACCATATTAGAGTTCAGCAAGGAGCGGGGCCAGAATTTCAAAATATGAAACAACACCATAATATCATCCGCGAGCAAGCCTGATGAGTGATGTTATCAACCCAGCAAATATTGCCGTCGCTTTAAAATACGACGGAGAAAACGCGCCGACCATTACCGCAAAAGGCAGCGGTGAACTTGCTCAAGAAATCATTGATTTAGCCATCGCTAACGACATTCCTCTAGATACAAACCCAGAGTTGGTAAAAATATTAAGTAGCATCCCCTTAGGTGATGAAATTCCCGAAGCGCTATACATTGCCGTCGCCGAAGTTATTGCATTTGCCTACGTATTATCAGAAAAAACACCTGAAAACTTTAATACCGATAAGGTTTAGCTTTTATGTAAGCGAATAAGAAGAGCTGCTTCATCCAGCGTTAAGTGACATTTTTCTACAATTTCACTGGCCTCTGCACCCTGCTGGGCCAACTCTATAGCGCCTTGAAACTCTTGCAAGTGCTCAAAGGTTTCACTTTCTTCCAGTTCTTCTAGGCGCTCAACTAATCCGCGGATTCGACGCTCTGACCCTCCAACCCGCTCATCAACACCCAAACCGCTTGCACACAGGGCCGACACATCGTGCTGCACCACTGAAAACTTCTTACAGACCTCATTAACTCGCTCTTCAAGATTCGCAATACGTCGCGTTTGCTTAAGCAACAGCCCAACGAGCACAAGCAATGTAAAAACTACCAACAAATACACCAAGAATTCCATTAGACCCTTTCATCTATGCGTTTAATTTTAGACTTATCGGGCCTAGGTTTGTTTTCACCCTGATCCTCGAGTATGTTCTGCCCCGCTGGTTTTTTATCATGTCCCGTCGTCACAGGGTGGGGCCGATGAGCTCCCGTACTTGGGATGATTTTATTAATTTTTAGCATGGTGACAATACACGTTTAAGCACAAACTACTTAACCAGAAGCTCCAACTCTTCCTCGGTTAATAATTTATCCAAATTGACCAATATATGTAGTTCATTCTTAATATTTGCAATCCCTTGAATAAACACCGAGCTTCCCGAGTTACTCACATCCGGTGCAGACTCAACCTCATTATCATTTAAGTCTATCACCTCAGTTACCGAGTCAACCATACAGCCGATGATATATCCTTGTACGTCCATCATCATGATTCGTGTTAAATCGGTCACTTCCTGAGCGGGCATACCAAACTTCATCCGAACATCAACAACCGTTACCACATTGCCCCGTAAATTAACAATGCCGACAACCTCAAATGGCGCACCCGGTACTGGAGTAATCGGCGTATGACGTAGCACCTCTTGAACTTGCAAAACTTTGACCGCATATTTCTGCTCGCCCAATAAGAAAGTCAACCACTGGGTAACCGGCTGTACCACATCCTCATAGGCTTCCTGGTTCAGACTCACTTCATTTTCTTTTTGTGATTTCATTAAACGCCTTTAATTTATTTATCTTTAACAAACATTTTTGCTGGGTCAACTATTGCCAATTTTCTTGACGACTCAAAGCCACGCAACCACTGCTGCATTCTAGTACTATCTCGCCACTTAATAGTAGCAGACAATATCTCAGTTTCAGCTGAAACCGAATCCAATGCTATCCCCCAGCGACTATTAGCCAATAATATAATTTTTTTATACGGTCGCACTGCAATGTCTCGTGGCCCCTGATTCAACAGTAAATGTCCCAGATCGACAACCGCTACAAAATCCTTACCGGTCATTTTCAAGCCTAAGACCCACTCTGGTTGCCCACTAACCTTCTTAAGTTCATTACAGAACTCAAGCTCACCACTAACCGCAGTAGAAGGAATGGCTAAGCTAATATTATTAACCACCCCAATAAGAGCATTAAACTGCTCCCCAGCCCAAGACGGTATATTCCCTCCCAAAGCTGCAACCGAACCGTCGGTACGTTCTGCTTCGACTCGTTCTGCTTCGGCCCGTTCTGCTTCGACTCGTTCTGCTTCGGCCCGTTCTGCTTCGGCCCGTTCTGCTTCGGCCCGGTCTGCTTCGGCCCGGTCTGCTT
>Ga0209826_1001625_pt1 | contig 15484 bp, 15 predicted proteins | sample GOMGulsemesocosm_5_FD_184637 | JGI IMG/M metagenome (GOLD analysis project Ga0209826, IMG submission 184637) | Methane-oxidizing microbial communities from mesocosms in the Gulf of Mexico - GOM15C Gulf of Mexico (SPAdes) (version 2) | ecosystem: Environmental > Aquatic > Marine > Cold seeps... | reverse complement strand
TTTTTTATACCCTTTTTTAATTTAGGGATATTATATTAGAGGCGCCATTATTAAAGAGCTTGATCTAGCGTAAGTTTTTTTAGCTATAGCTGCGAATAACACTGGAACTATTGCCATTCATTGATATAGATCAAACTTTAAAGACAACAATACTCTAAAAAATAATTACACTCTGAGTGTTTCACCCGTTAAACCATTAATAATGGTTGAAGGTTTTAATAACTCAAACGTTTTACCTTTAATAATAAAATCTATTTTACTGCCAAGTTGTTGATCAACTTGCTGCCACGTAATAGCAGGATTTTCTCCTGCTATATTGGCACTAGTAGAAACAATGGGCTTGTTCGTTATTTTACATAATGCAACAACATCAGGATGGTCAGTTATTCGCACGGCAATAGAGTCAAAATGACCGCAAAGTAAAGTAGAAATATTTTTATTGGCTGGTAATACTTGAGTTATCTCATTTGGCCAACGGGATAGTATGATAATGCGATGTTGGCGACTAATACTGCTGTCATCAATATAAGGCTGTAATTGTGAATAATTGGCGGCTAATAAAATTAAGCCTTTATGGGCTGGTCGTTGCTTAATAGACAGTAAGCTTTTAACGGCTGATTCATTGTCAGGATCGCAACCAAGACCAAAAACAGCCTCGGTTGGATAAGCAAGAATACCACCTTGGGCAAACACCTCAGCAGCTTGTTCAATGGTTGAGGTATTAGTCATAGGATTTAAATTAGCTAAGTTTAGCTTGCATTGCTTCATCTTTAGCTAACAAAGCTTTAGCATTAGCAACACGTTCTGCTTTAACTTTATCTGCCATTGACTGATCAGCAATACCTAAAATTTGTGCAGCTAAGTAACCTGCATTTTTAGCGCCCGCTTTACCAATAGCAACGGTAGCAACAGGAATGCCTCCGGGCATCATTACAGTAGAAAGTAAGGCGTCATGCCCTTGCAATGGTCCACAATCAACTGGAACACCAATAACTGGGCGAGTAGTCATACCCGCAACTGCACCAGCTAAATGAGCAGCTAAGCCTGCTGCACAAATAAATACTTTACAACCACGCTCTTCGGCATCTTTTACATAGGCTTTAGCAGCATCAGGGGTTCTATGTGCTGAACGCACGCGTACTTCGTGAGTAATATCGAATTGTTTTAAAATATCAATAGTGGCTTGCATTACAGGTAAATCAGAGTCTGATCCCATTAAAATAGCAACAAATGGTGAGGTCATAATGTGTTTCTCTTCAGGTTAAAAATAATAGGAATATAAATAGTGGGCATTATAACGCGTTACGCTTATAGCTGCATTTTTTTTGTGGGCAACTTAATACCTCACCGCTAGCCATATTGCGTTTAATCAACACAGGCCATTGGCACTGCGGACAAGCTTGCTCTACAGGTTGATAATTTAAAACATATTTACATTTTGGGTATTGGTCGCATGAATAAAAAATTTTACCAAAACGGTTAGTTTTTTCTTTTAACTCGCCAAGCTTACCTTTGCTTTTACAAGAAGGGCAAGCAATGCCGATGTCTTCATGCTGTTGTTCATCTTCTATATGGTGACACTGTGGATAATTAGTACAGCCAATGAACATGCCGTAGCGTCCTTGTTTTACCGCTAAAGAATTACCACACTTTGGGCATTCACTATCCGCTAAAATAGTATCTTCTACTCGCTCATGTTCAACAACGGATCGAGTATACTGACAGTTTGGATAATTCGCACAACTAAAAAAAGCCCCTGCCTTACCATGTTTTACTAATAGTTCAGAACCACACTCAGGACAAATCTCATACTCTTTTTCAAGTGCATGCTCATGTTGAGTAAATAGAGGCTGCTCTTTGCTAGTGTTTGGCTGATTCGACATAAGATATATTAAGCGCGTAGTAGAGCAATAAACTGCAAATAAATGTATGAGATATTATGCCATACATTTATTTGGGAAAACTATCTATTTAAGAGGGTTACCTATTTAAAATGATTGCCTATTTAAGAAAGCTAACTTTTTAGAAAAACTATCACTCATCATTAAAATCCTGAATTCAAAAAATTAATGCAATGGCCCTTCTTGCTCATCAAAAATAAGATCTTCCATTTGCGAATAAGCACTTTCTTGGCCTGGAACATTAAACAACACCATTAAAATAACCCACTTCAAGTCATCCATAGAAAAATGATCCGTGTCTAACTCCATCACGCGATCAATAACCATTTCACGTGTACTGAAATCTAAAACATTGACTTGCTCTAAAAATAAAATAAAGCCTCGGCTTTGAGTATCAAGCAATTGCATTTCATCTTCAGTATAAATACGAAAAGATTGATTGCCAACACGCGTTAAATAAGGATAAGCATCCGTGTCTTGCAATGAAACAAGTTTCTCTAACCAATTAAGCGCTTTGTAAATTTCATCTTGATGAAAGCCTGCACGTGTTAACTCATCCGTTAAAAGATCATGGTCAACCATGACTTCAGCTTCGCTATGGATATAGTTTTCAAATAAATACATTAAAATATCGAACATAATAAGCCCTTTGTTTATCTAAAAACGTAAATTACCGTACTCTAAGATAGCCTCCTGGCACAGCAGTTACCAAGCCATTTAACTCTAACATTGTTAGTTTAGTTAATACTACCTCAATAGGTAGTTTGCTTCGAGAAACTACTTTGTCAACAGGTGTAATCTCAAATCCCACATTAGCCAAAAATTTATCGCCACACAAGTCATTATTTATATTTGCTGGTGATTTCAACTGTGGTTTCAAATTTATTACTAGGCTACTTTCATATCCTAGCTCTTCTAGTATATCGGCAGCTTCTTCAACAAGTTTAGCCCCTTGCTTAATTAACCAATGACAACCCTTTGCTTGCAGGTTGTGAATACTGCTAGGAATAGCAAAAACATCACGGTTTTGCTCTAACGCACAGCGCGCAGTAATTAAAGATCCACTTTTTAATGCGGCTTCAACCACAAGTACACCAGCACTTAAACCGCTAATAAGGCGATTTCGTTTAGGGAAGTGCCCTGGTTTAGGCGATGTACCAGGAAGAAACTCACTAATTATTGCGCCATGTTGGGCAATAATATTTTTTCTTAATACTTTATGTTTGGCGGGATAGATTTTATCAAGTCCGGTAGCAACTACAGCAACGGTACTCGCTTCAATAGTTAGCGTACCTTGGTGAGCTGCGGCATCAATTCCTAACGCTAAACCACTGGTAATAACCAAGCCTTGCATAGCCAATTCTTTAGCAAATTCAAATGCGGATTCTCTACCATTTATACTCGCAGAGCGGCTACCAATAATAGCTAATTGAGTTTGGTTTAATAGGCTTTTATTACCTTGAATAAACAATACCAAAGGAGGATCGTAAATTTGTTTAACCAATTTAGGGTAGTACTCATTATCAAAGGTAATAATTTCACTATCACAAGCGGTACTTTGTTCGATAATTTTTTCAATTAAACACCAATCAGGGTGCTGAAATGCAGCTAATTGCTTAGGTGTTAAATTGTTTGCCGATGTTAATTTTGAGGATGAAAGTACCGATGTTTTGGTTGATAACGAAAAAAGCGCCGTTAACCCAAAAGAGTCTACTAGCGCTAATTTTTTATGAATGGCTAAACGAGGAACAAGTTTTAAAGCTAACCAGTAATGAGTGTTGCTTTTTTCCACTTAGCTCCTCCTTGAGACCACTTTGCTTTTACATTATTGTTATCGCAATATAGTTGTCACAATATATTTAATGCAATGCGCGAATACATTTCCGCCTACTACATTGTTCCTTATATCCATATTTATTCTGGCGCAGTTAAAATATCTAACAATCTAGCTGGTTTTTCAGTTCTTAAAATCAGTGCCATACTCGCATGTGCGTATACTTTAAAAACCATTAACTCGCCTAGCGATTCTTCTGGCATTTTATAGTCTGAGCCATCTTCATTGCTTAATACCTGATACCAACGAGATACTTCAATAGTATATTTAGGTCCATCACCAGTTTCGACAATGGCAGGGCTGAGACGTTTAATAGCCATTACATCACCCACAGATACTTTATCTTCAGCGCCTTTGTTGAGCATGACAACTTCTAATTTACCAAATTCACGATTATCACTAGCCGCTTTAACTATTCTACCTCGAAACGAGTCATCAACTGCTTTCATGGTAAACACTGAAGGGAGCATTTGTCCTTCATGTACGGGAACAACATAATTTCCTGCGCGTATTTCACGTTTAGCCGTGGTTACTATCAATGTTGCTGGTTCGTTGTTAACCATATCGCCCGTACGCAAAACTTGACCAGTAGCAACTAAATTTGTATAAAAACCTAGCGAATTGCCTGTTTCCGGATCTATTACATCTTCGGGTGCATCATAAATTGCATATGTTTTTGCTAACTCTAAATTCTGATTTACATAAACTTTAAAGCCATCAATACTAGAGTTATACCCTTCATTATTACCGATAACATAAGGCAATTTTTCAAGTTGTTCACCGCTAAATAAATGATCATACTTAATGAAAGGTGCAATAACCTCTAACGGTAATAATTTTATAGATGAATCAACTTTATTTTGTTGACGAATTTTAGGTGACCATTTATAGCTTGGTTTCCGTACTAAAACTGGATTACCATTCTCGTCATACATCAAGGTTATAATGTCGCCAGGGTAAATCAAATGAGGGTTATTGATTTCAGGATTTAAACGCCATAATTTAGGCCATAACCAAGGTTGCTTTAGAAATATAGCGGAAATATCCCATAAGGTATCCCCTTTTTCAACCACATGTGTTTTAGGAGCATCATCATTAATTTTCAGTTGATCTGCTAATGCAGATAAAGATAAAGATAAAGAGCATATTAACAATGAAAGCGTTAATGTTATTTTTTTGAGCATGCGGCTCGTTCCTTTTTCATGAATTTTGTGCTTTATTTACTATTATAGTAATATAGCATGATTAATTGCTATAATAATAAACATAACACTCTAAAAGAATTATCGCTAATTATTTTATATAACTATCATTAATTATTTTATCAAACCTCCTATAAGATTATGACTATTTTAACTGTATTACGTTTTCCCGATCCTCGTTTAAAAACCAAGGCTAGCCCTGTAAATGAAATTACCGCTGCTACTTCAATCGTTATAGACGATATGTTAGCAACAATGTATGAAGAAAAAGGTGTTGGCTTGGCAGCTACACAAGTTGATATACACCAACGCATTGTGGTTATGGATGTTTCTGAACATGGCGATCAACCAATTGTATTGATTAATCCTGAAATCATTAGTAAAAGTGAAGAAACTGTTATCAGTGAAGAAGGCTGCTTATCTGTACCAGGTGTACACGCTAAAGTAGATCGCCATATTCGTTGTTCAGTAAAAGCGCTTGATAGAAATGGTAAAGAATTCACTTTAGATGGTGAAGAATTACTTAGTATTTGTATTCAACACGAGCTTGATCATTTAAATGGCATTTTATTTGTTGATTATTTATCAGCACTTAAACGACAACGCATTAAAACAAAGCTAGAAAAAGAAGCAAAACTAGACAAGTTGGATGAATAAATAATGAGTAAGCCACTAAATATTATTTTTGCTGGTACGCCAGATTTTGCAGCCCAACATCTCAAGGCCTTAATTAACAGTGAACATAACATTGTTGCTGTTTATTGCCCACCAGATAAGCCTGCCGGAAGAGGTAGAAAATTAACCGCTTGCGCGACCAAAACATTAGCACTTGAACATAATATTACAGTAGAGCAGCCAGTAAACTTCAAAGAAGTAAGTGTTCAACAACAGTTGTCTCAATATAATGCCGATATTATGGTGGTGGTCGCTTATGGTTTATTATTACCTGAAGTAATACTCAATGCTCCGCGTTTAGGTTGTATTAATGTTCACGGTTCTTTGTTACCAAAATGGCGAGGAGCAGCACCTATTCAGCGTTCATTAGAAGCCGGAGATGAAAAAACGGGTGTGACCATAATGCAAATGGATAAAGGCTTGGACACCGGCGGTATGATTTTAACCGCTGAATGCACAATTGAAAATACAGATACTAGCGCAAGTCTTTATGAAAAACTGGCGAAGCTTGGCCCTAAAGCGCTCGTTGATACTTTAACCTTGATGACAACAAATAGTCATAAAGCTGTTAAACAAAATAATGATCACGCAACGTATGCGCATAAACTTGATAAACCCGAAGCAGAGCTAAATTGGCAATTAACAGCTATCGAATTAAATAGAAAAATTCGAGCCTATATTCCTTGGCCTGTGGCTCAATTTACGTTTACTGAAACAGTAAAAAAACAACATAGAATTCGAGTTTGGCAAGCCTCAGTACAGAACATAGATACTGATAAACCCGCTGGCACAATTATTTCTGCCGATAAAACAGGCATTGTGGTAGCAACCACCAAAGGTGCACTATGTTTAGAAAACTTACAACTGCCTAATAAAAAAGCACTGCCTGTACAAGACATTTTAAATGGCAGGGCTGACTGGTTCAAAGTAGGTGCTAACATTAATGGTTTGATACTTTAAATGCCGACTAAAACAATTGAAACTAACCCTCAAAAAATTATTAATATTCGCGCAGCAGCAGCAAAGTGCTGCTATGCAGTAATTGATAAAGGACGCAGTTTAGGTGATGAACTACCTAAACAACAAGAAAAAATAGCAATAAAAGATAAAGGATTATTACAAGAAATTTGTTATGGCGTGTTGCGTTATTTACCAGAGCTGGAAAGTGACGTTCGTGTATTAATGAAAAAACCGCTTACGGGTAAGCAACGAGTTTTTCATTTTTTATTATTAGTTGGTGTATATCAAATAAAATATATGCGCATACCTGATCACGCCGCTATAAATGAAACAGTTGCCGCGACTGGTGCCCTTAAAAGCCGTCATATGAAAGCTCTACTTAATGGCGTTTTGCGTAATTTTGTTCGTGCTCAAGAAAATAAAAAAACTGATAGCAACCAAGATAAACTCCCCGACTCAATTAAGTTTAATCACCCCAGTTGGTTTATAAAAAAAATACAGCACGCTTACCCAACAAAATGGCAACAAATACTTAAGGCTAATCAACAAAAGCCACCCATGTGGTTAAGAGTAAATCAACAACATCACAGTAGCGCTGAGTATCAAGTTTTATTAGAAACTAATGATGTAGCGGTAAATTTTGTTGAGCCTTTGAGCCAAGCAATTGAATTATCAAAGCCTATTGATGTAATGAAGTTACCTGGTTTTGAACAAGGTTGGGTATCTGTACAAGATGGTGCTGCACAACAAGCCGCTAGGCTATTAGGTTGTCAAAAAGGCGATATAGTACTAGATTGTTGCGCAGCCCCCGGCGGTAAAACCTGTCATATATTAGAGCAAACTGCTGACATAACCATGACCGCTATTGACATAGAAGCGAGTCGCTTGATCAAGGTGGAAGAAAATTTAACACGATTAAATTTAACCGCCAAGGTGCTAGCCGCAGATGCTGCCGATACAAAAACATGGTGGCAAGGACAGCAATTTGATCGAATATTATTAGATGCTCCCTGTTCTGGTACGGGCGTTATTCGTCGCCACCCCGATATTAAATGGCTGAGAAAAGCCACAGATATTGATAACTTGGTAATATTGCAACAGAAAATTTTAAAAGAGATATGGTCTTTGCTTAAACCAGGTGGTACGTTACTTTATGCCACTTGCAGTATTTTACCGCAAGAGAATAGTGAACAAGTCGCATTGTTTATTAAAGAAAATAGCGATGCTAAACTAGTTTCTATTGATAATGTCAATGCTGATATTAATGCTGATGACAAAAGTTCTATTGGCTGGCAGTTACTACCAGATGAAGAAAATATGGATGGTTTTTATTACGCTAAACTGATAAAAATAATATCGTAATAAATAACTTCTGATTAACGAGAATACAAATAACAAATGAAAATAATCATAGTAGGCGCAGGACAAGTAGGTGGCACTTTAGCCGCAAACCTTGTTGGCGAAAACAACGATATATCAGTAGTTGATATTGACGGTGAAAAACTACGTGAATTGCAAGATAAAATGGACTTGCAAGTAGTTACTGGCCAAGGTTGCCACCCTGAAGTATTAAAAAAGGCAGGCGCAGAAGATGCTGATATGGTGATAGCCGTAACATCAGACGATGCCACCAACATGATTACGTGCCAAATTTGTTCTTCGCTATTTAATACCCCTAAAAAGATAGCACGAATTCGATCAAATCAAGTATTAAAGTATTCAGAGCAACTTTTTCATAAAAATCATATTCCCGTTGATCACGTTATTGCACCTGAAGAACTAGTTACTCGTGATATTGTTCGCTTAATTGACTACCCTGGTGCTCTACAAGTACTAGAGTTTGCTCACGGTAAAGTAAGTTTAGTTGCAGTAAAAGCTTATTATGGCGGTTTACTTGTAGGTCACGCGTTATCAACACTTAGGGAGCACATTCCTAATGTAGATACACGTGTTGCTGCAATTTATCGCAACGGTAAACCTATTCGCCCATTAGGTACTACCGTAATTGAAGCTGATGATGAAGTTTTTTTTATTGCCGCTAGTATTCACATTCGTGCCGTAATGAATGAATTACAAAAATTAGAGTCTGCCTATAAGCGAATAATGATTGTTGGTGGTGGCAATATTGGCGCTGGACTTGCTCGTATTTTAGAGAAAAACCACCAGGTAAAGTTGATTGAACGTTCTGTCGAACGAGCAGCACAACTCACTTCTGAATTAAATAACACGTTAGTGTTTAATGGCGACTCATCTGACATTGAACTACTAACCGAAGAACACATAGAGCAATTTGATGTGTTCATCGCCGTAACGAATGATGATGAAGCAAATATAATGTCATCATTACTCGCTAAAAAACTTGGCGTGCGCAAAACCATGGTACTTATTCAACGTGATGCCTATATTGAACTGGTTCAAGGCAGCGCTATTGATATTGCTATCTCTCCGCAACAAGCGACTATTTCAGCATTATTGACCCATGTTAGACGTGGCTCTATTGATAATGTTTATAGTTTACGCGGCGGTGCAGCTGAAGCGATAGAAATTATTGCAAAGGGTGATGACAAGTCATCGAAAGTTGTCGGTAAAGCAATTAAAAATATAAAGCTACCGCCAGGGGTTACTATTGGGGCGATAGTGCGTGGCTCAGAAGTACTAATCGCGCATTCCAACACCTTGATAAGAGAAGAAGACCACGTGATTTTATTCTTAGTAAATAAACGCTATATTTTTGATGTAGAAAAATTATTTCAAGTGGGTGCTACTTATTTTTAGAGTGTCCTAAAAATATTGATAACCTTAGTTATACCAGCGTTGATAATATATTGAATTCAGCTATTAAGTACGCCAAAACGCAGGTGTAAATAAAACCAACAAGGTAAATATTTCTAAACGACCAAACAGCATGGCCATAATCAACACCCATTTACTGGTATCATTAATACTAGAAAAATTAGCTGCTACTTCACCCAAGCCTGGGCCTAGATTATTAATCGCCGCAGCAACGGCAGTGAAAGCAGTAATATCATCCATACCTGTTGCTAATAGCATTAACATGCAAACAACAAATACTGCCGCATAAGCAGAGAAAAAACCCCAAACAGCTTCAACTACACGATCAGGTAAAACCTTCTTACCCATTTTAATTCGAAAGATTGCTTTTGGATGTACTAATTTATTTAACTCACGCAAACCTTGTAGGTACAATAATAATACTCGCACTACTTTCATTCCTCCACCAGTACTACCCGCACAACCGCCAATAAAGCTAGAAAAAATAAGTAATACGGGTAATAACGTTGGCCAGTCAGCAAATGATGTTGTAGCGAAACCTGCAGTCGTACTTATAGAAACCGATTGAAACAAAGCTTGATCAAAGGCCTGATCAGCATCTTGATAAAAGCCAGAGCTCATCAATACAGTAAAACAAATTAACGTTAACACCACCTGAATGGCAATAAACAACTTGAATTCAGGATCATAAAAATAGTTTTTTAGTGATTTGCTGTGTAAAACAGCATAATGCAGAGCAAAATTAACACCTGCAATCACTAAAAAGAAGACGCATACTAAGTTAATCGTTGGACTATTAAAGTAGCCCATACTAGCGTCATGCGTAGAAAAGCCGCCAATAGCAATAGTTGAAAAAGAATGACAAATAGCATCAAAGGCTGACATGCCAGCAAGCCAATAAGCCGTTGCACAGGCGATGGTTAATGATAAATAGATATACCACAGGTTTTTAGCTGTGTCGGCTATACGTGGCGTCATTTTTGAATCTTTTACTGGTCCAGGTGTTTCAGCGCGATATAACTGCATGCCACCAATACCTAACATAGGCAATACCGCAACAGCTAAAACAATTATCCCCATACCCCCTAACCATTGTAACTGTTGGCGGTACCATAAAACAGCGTGTGGCAAACCTTCAATGTGGTTAAGTATCGTTGCCCCTGTTGTGGTTAAACCAGAAAAAGATTCAAAAAATGCATCCGTGACAGATAAAGATGGTTGATCTAACAAAATAAACGGTATAGCAGAAAAACTCGCGAGTACTAACCAAAAAAGCACGACGATAAGAAAACCTTCACGGGCGCGTAAATCTGTTTTCTCATCTCTATTCGGATACCAAGCTATAAAACCAGTAAATATGCACCATAAAAAGCCCATTAAAAAAGGCACACCACCACCATCACGGTAGATCATGGAAATCAAAGCTGGTGGTAACATGGTGACACTAAGCAGAGCCACCAATAAACCCAAAATTCTAATTATGTTTTTATATTGCACTTATTACCCGAATTTACTAATTATTGTTTTTATAACTCTTCAATTACTGTATTACACATTAGTTTACTGTCTGTTTTTTAGATTTTAAGTAGTAGACTTTAGCATCAAAACTCCTGACGACATAGTTTGTAACTGCTCGGTAACTAAAGTTAACTTAGTTTCTGGTATTAATAGGCTAAATTGTACTTGTTGCAAATATTCTTGTTCGACAACCAGCCCCTGTGCTTGGCTAATTATATGTAATACATCGTCAACTTGGCTATATTGACATGCTAAGTTTTTTGCTGCCATTGGTATTTTAGTTTTACACTGTAAATGAGTTAGTGCTTGACGAACACTATCTGCATAAGCGCGCTGTAAACCACCAGTTCCTAATTTAGTACCACCAAAATATCGAACAACAACAGCACAAACTTGACCTATACCGCCACCTTGTAATACTGCTAACATAGGCTTTCCTGCTGTACCACTAGGTTCACCATCATCTGAATAACCATAACCCAAGCTATCATTAGCGGCTTTTGTTAAAAAAGCATGACAATGATGACTAGCTTGAGGATACCGCTTCTGTAGAGATTTTACTTGTATTTTTGCTTGATCAATACTCTCACAAGGCGTTAAAAAGCAAATAAAACGACTTCGATTAACAATGATTTCGTGTTCAACTTCATTTACCGCAATTTTATACGACTTTGACATAATATTTTAATCAGCGCCTATCTTCATGTTAATCACTCGTTCAAATAAACGACTGACTTGCTTAGGATTATATTGATAAATTTCTTGGTAAGCTAAAACACTTTTTACATAATTACGCGTTTCTCTAAAAGGAATAGTTTCTATCCATATATCTGCAGCAATTTTTTTAGTGTTTTTTAACCAAGTTTTTATTCTATGAGGGCCTGCGTTATACGAGGCTGTTGCTAACACCTGATTTCCTTTATTTTTATCAAGAAGAATTTTTAAATAACGTGTGCCAAGTTGCACATTATTGCCTGCATCAAGTAAATAGTTTCGGCTAATTTTTTCTTTTGTCAACTCTCTCGCAGTACCTGGCATTAATTGCATTAACCCTTTAGCTCCAGCTGACGAATTTGCATCAGTCATAAAGGAGCTTTCTCTACGTGCGATAGCAAAGGCCCATTCAGGTGATATTTTTTGAGCCGTTGCATAGTGATTAATTGCCGTTTCAAATGCTCTAGGAAACCTTAAATTAACATCGTCTAAGTAACCAACATTAGCAAGCGTAAAAATTGCTCGATCAAACCATTTATTTTCATTAGCAATTTTTGCAGCAATCAACTTTTCTTTTTTTGTTAATTGTTTCATTAGAAAATTCCACTCTGAACGTGCTTTACGAAATTGACCCAGTGAATAAAACTCAAACGCCCTTTTTGCTGCAGGATAACTTATGATTTGCTGTTTTTGTGCCAAAGTGAATGATAAGGGTTGGTCTTTAATATTTGATGGTGTACGTAAATAACTAGCAGCTAAAAACCCATAATAGTGACGCTCTGTTGCTAACTGCTCAAGTAAGTATTTTCCTCGCTTAACCTCATCAGTTTTAATTAAGGCCTGTGCGTACCAATACTTCCACTTTAACCCTTTACGTTGCTGGTTGGGTAATGCCTTTAAATCAATAATGAGTTGTTGCCAGTTTTGTTGCTTCAAAGTTTGCGATAAGCGCCATTGCAGCATACTTTTACTTAGTGCATTAGGCTTTAGCTTAGCTAACCACTCTTTAGCTTTTTTATGGTTTTTCGCGGCTAGCGCAATAGCAAACTTTTCAGTGATTTGGTTTTTCTGAGCCGTTGAAAATGTAAATTTATGCTGAGATTTTTCATAGCTATGAATTGCAGTATCTGGCTTACGCCAAATTAGCCTTTTAAAACCATAGGTTAAAATATCTGTTTCACGGGCATCATTATTGGGGAACAGCTCAAGATTAGTGATGGCTGATGGATCACGACGGACTGTATGCCACAGACGAGCTAAATATTGTTTTTCTGGGGATAATAATTTGGTTAAATAAGGAATTAACGTGTGTGAACCGCCATTAGCAGCCAAACTGATTCGCTGCCACACAATATTATTTGTTCGATAGCCTGATTCTTGCCAAAGTTTAAATAATGGATCACAGGCATTATCTTGAGACTTCCCCACCACCCACAACTTTGTTACTTGCGGTAAAATGACACTTTTAGGCATCCCTGCTGCTAATTGAAACTGTAAGTGATAACAGGTTAATTCCACATTAACTGTAGTTTTAAATGCTTGTAAAAATAATAATTTGTTATTTTTTTTTGCCAAATACCTTAACCAAGGTTTTCTTAATGGCCAATCAAGCGGTGTACTTCGGTATTTAGCTAAGAACTGATTGATTTCATTCGCATTAGTTAAGCTTAAATTGGTTTTGAGACGTTGTTGATCTAAATAAGGTTGTAAAGGGTAATAGTGCAGATTATTATATAATTGTTTATATTGAACAGAGTTACTTTCACCCTTAGAAAGTAACTTTTGTGCTTTTATAAATTTATCTTGTAAGTTTTTATCGGTAGTAAGTACTAACTTCTGACTTGGAAAAGCTGAAAAAACTGAAAACATATAAATTATTAGAATACTTTTAATCAAACCCCTAATCATTTACTTGTTTCCCCTTTTTATTCTTACTTGTATCTATTCAGTTTAACAACAAGTTAATAATTTGATCTACTCTTAATTTTTTAAGCTTGAATTCAAGTGTAAAGTACAATACCCTCGAATAATTATTTTCAGATTATTATTTTTAGATTTATGTCATATTCATCTTTCAAACAAACCGATCATACGTTCAATGCTTTGGGGCTACGCTGTCCTGAACCTGTGATGATGGTGCGTTTGAATATACGAAAAATTGCTAGTGGTGAAACTATATTGGTAACGTGTGATGATCCATCGACAACACGTGACATTCCAAGTTTTTGTCGCTTTATGGAACATGAATTAGTTGCAAAACAAGTGGAAGAAAAGCCTTATTTGTACGTGATCAGAAAAAACTAAATTTTACTTTAGTTTTTCCAGATTTGTTTTTTTGGTATTTACTTGGTACTTTGTAAGGGTGACTTCAATCACCAAAGCAGCGAAAATTGAACTATCAGGCGACTAAAGTCGCCTCTACAGGCAATAAACAACACTTAAGTACAACCTAATATTTACGTTAACTGTTTTCTAACTAGGCAAATCTGCTTTTTTTAACATAACAAACAACTCATCTTTCAATTTTAAACGTTGCTTCTTTCTTTGCTCTATATATTCATCGCTTGTGTTTTCTACGCCTTGCTCAATGCGGTGCACCTCTTGGTTCACTTCATGGTATTCTGTAAATAATCGAGAAAAATGATTATCGTTCATTTTCAAATGATGAATTTCTTTATCAAACTCTGGAAATTCGTGGTGTAAGTCATGCTTTTGTAAGATCATAATATTCTCCTGTGGCTATTTGTTTTCTATCTCTCTTTGATTATTATTTTACGCTTATTTGTGATGCTTTAATTGATCTAGCACAAGTATAGAAAGCTATTTTTTATAATTTAGATGAAATAAAACCGCTTAAATTCAAGTTATTATAAATAACGCTATACTTCGTTCATCAGTATAGCGTTACCCTATTTTATTTATTGCAATATTGATATATCCGCAATGGCAAAAAAGCTGTTACGAATTTCATTTAACAAGGTTAAACGGTTTACTTTCACTGCTTCATCATCACTCATTACCATAACACTGTCGAAGAAAGTATCTATTGGTGTTTTAAGCGCTGCTAACTCAGTTAATGCGGCTTGATAGTTTCGTGCTGCCATTAACGGTGTTATTTTTAAGCTAATGCTATGGAAAGTTTCAGCAAGATCTTTTTCAGCTTGCTCTGTGGCTAAGTCAACTTTAAAGGCATCATACAATTCACCTTCAAATTTAGCTAAAATATTACCAACACGTTTGTTTGCTGCTGCTAATGTTGCCGCTTCAGGCAAGTTGCCAAAGAAACTTACTGCTTTAATACGTTTTTCAAAATCTAATGGTGCGCTTGGTTTTTTCGCTAACACCGCTTGAATAACATCAACGGAAATGCCCTGCTCTTGATAGAAAGCACGGAAACGTCCCATGATAAAATCAAGCACGTTATCAGCAGTATCCTCATTGCTAAGCTTATTACCTGCTATACCACCAAATAGAGCAATACTTTCTCTAATAAGTACGTAAAGATCTAAATTAAGCTGTTTTTCGATAATGATGCGTATAACACCTATTGCTGCTCTTCTCAGTGCAAATGGGTCTTTATCACCTTTAGGTGGCTGATTAATGCCAAAAATACCCACTAAACTATCAATTTTATCACTAATTGCTACAGCACAACCAATATTAGCCTCAGGCAAGCTATCACCTGCATAACGAGGGCGATATTGATCTTCTAAGGCCTGAGCAACAACAGAATCTTCACCATCGTTGATAGCGTAATATTTTCCCATAGTGCCCTGCACTTGTGGGAATTCTTGCACCATGTCTGATAATAAATCGGTTTTACTTAATAAACCTGCACGATAAGCTTGCTCTGCGTTTTCGCCAAGTTGTTCTGCAATAACCATACT
>Ga0209826_1001624_pt1 | contig 15489 bp, 11 predicted proteins | sample GOMGulsemesocosm_5_FD_184637 | JGI IMG/M metagenome (GOLD analysis project Ga0209826, IMG submission 184637) | Methane-oxidizing microbial communities from mesocosms in the Gulf of Mexico - GOM15C Gulf of Mexico (SPAdes) (version 2) | ecosystem: Environmental > Aquatic > Marine > Cold seeps... | reverse complement strand
ACAATTTGATCAAAATAGCTTCTTTTCTTTCTGTTGAATAACTAGACATTTATTGTTCGATTACCACTCCCCGATCTAAAAAAAATTTAAATTTTAGGGGTGACAACTATTCTGACACGGGGGGCATACTCAAACATCAAATACCATTTAAAATGTCTCTGTGCGATGCAGAAGAGCTTTTAAAGCAAAACATTAACCCTAATCTAAACGTAAAGAAGTGTTTAAGTCAGTTTTTTAAAAAATATAAAAAACATCGTCAATACATTAAAAAGTACATAGAACCAGAGCCTAATAAAAATATTAAACATGTTAAATTAAGTTATAAGTCTGAATTGCTAGATTATCTAAAAACTCATAATGGTATTTTTGTTCTAAAAGGAGGGATGGGGAGCGGTAAAAGTACATATGGTGTGACGGCATATTTTGAATATCTGTGTAAAACGTCAAAATTAAAGCCAAGCATACTCACGCCTGATATTGCTTTATCAAAGCAGATAGTTTCAGAAAAAGACCCTCGGCATTATCAAAATAAAACCCTCCCTAAAAATACCTCAAACTTATCAGGACTCGTCTGCTGTGTTAATTCGGCAACCACAAATGATAAGTTTTATGATTATATAAATGCATCGGAAGTTGTTTTCGTTGAAGAGTTTGAAGAATGTGCATTAGCGCTCACACAACAATTAATTATGACTGGTAAGCTAAGTGAGCGAGGCCAAGCGATGGCACGTTTTTTTAAATTATTACACAAAGGTAAGCTCATTGTCGCAGACAGCTTATTTAGTGATCTAAGTGCGAAACAGCTTATTGAATCAACGAATAAAAACATCGTCATTATTGAAAATACTGATCCAGTTTTAACACCAAAGAGATCAGTTACACTCATGAGTCGAAATGTTCATTTTGATAAAATGATAAATAATATTGATACAATCTCGACTGAAATTTCATTTTCTGATCAAGGGCAAAAGTACTCAAATAAGTTTTTCCAAAGTCGTGACATTGTAAAAGTTAACGCTGAAAAAAAGCGTAAAAATGAAGTTAAAACATTAATTATAAATAGCACTTTTCTTAAGAGTAAAGAAGGGCAAGATTTATTAAATGATTTTGAGAGTAAGATAAGCGAGTATGATTATATTCAAATATCACCGTCACTCACATCTGGTTTAAACTTTCCGTTTGAAGCAATTACAAGAGTTAACTTGTTAGCTGCGAAAACAATACTCCCAACTCAATTACTTCAATCAAGCGGCAGATTCAGGAAGGTTTTCGAGATACTTTTATCATTTACACAGTCTAAAGGAATTTATCACCGTGATTATGAAGCCATAAAATTGAAGGAACTAATGGATAATGTTAATGAAGATGAGTTTAGTGAAGAAATGGCTGCAATTAACAATAACGCCGATGTTGATAGGGTTATAGCTCGCATACAGCACAATAATTTCATGAGGCATCATTATGAAAACAATACATTGTTAATGTTTGAGCATCTTGGTGTCGAGGTTAGATTTGATAGTCAAACTGAAGTAGTAGAAAACTATCAAACCAAATTAACTACCAATGAATTAATGGCAGTTAAAACCCTCCAGCCAAATGAATACGTACAGTTAAAACATCAATGGGAGGGATTAGATGAGGGGCAACGTGACCAATTGAAAAAGTATGAGTCCCTTCGCTATTTTAATGTACTAAATGATGAGAGCCTGCACCAAGTGGTATTAGATTTTGATAGATACTCAAAGGGACGAGCTAAGTTAAACAATATTCATCTATGCAGGGCAAACAACACACAAAATAAATTAACGGCATTGGAACGTATTAAGCAAAAAGTATTATTAAAAATCATGGATATATTGAAGATAGATATACATACGTTTTCAGGCCAATACTATACCGCTGAAATACTGGAGCTAGAAAATTTCATATTAAATGGCTCGATTGAACTAGATCATTCTGTAATCAAAGTTCAAAGCCTTTCTAGAGGAATATTTGAATTTAAGGACTCAACTTATGAAAATAAAGGATCATTATCAGGTGATATTTTTAAAAATAATTTTGGACTAAAACAAATTCAAAGACGTCCCCGAATCGACGGAAATAGGGTTAATCAATATGAAATATGCATAGAGAGTATTAAGGATATCGAAATTTTGTACCAATTAGCATTCAAGAAACAACCCAATAAATAGTAAGTTATTTTGCGTAAGCAAAAAGGAAGGTTTATTGAAATTAGGAATGGGATTTCCTCAATGTCAAGAAGCGTGTTAATCTTATACTTTCATAACTTTATCGCGCTTCTGTTGATAGATTTTAGGGATGTTATCTATGACGCAAATTAATAAAAAATCATTATCTGAAACAGATATTATTACCAAGTTTATCATGCCAGCAATACTGCAATCTGGTTGGGATGATCTCACTCAAATACGACAAGAAGTGAAACTTCGTGATGGTAAAGTGGTTGTTCGCGGAATGGCGGCGGCACGTAAAACTGTTAAATCAGCCGATATTGTTCTTTATCATAAGCCATCAATCCCTTTGGCTGTAGTTGAAGCAAAATCCAATAAAAAAACAAAGCTAACAGGTATGCAGCAAGGTTTAGACTATGCGAGCTTGCTTGAAGTCCCGTTCATATTTACATCGAATGGTGACGGTTTTATATTTCATGACAAAACTAATCCCAAAGCACTTGAAACAGAAATAAGTTTAGATGAATTTCCAAGCCCGCAAGAGTTATGGAGTAAATTTTGTGTTTGGAAAGGTTATACAAAAGCTCAGTTACCAGTCATAACTCAAGATTATTACGATGACGGCAGTGGAAAATCACCACGCTACTATCAGCTACAGGCAATCAATAAAACGGTTGAAGCAGTATCATCAGGTAATGATAGAGTGCTACTAGTAATGGCAACAGGTACGGGTAAAACCTACACTGCATTTCAAATCATCTGGCGACTATGGAAGTCGAAAGCCAAGAAACGTATTTTATTTTTAGCGGATAGAAATATCTTAGTTGATCAAACTCGCATAAATGATTTTCAGCCGTTTGGTCAAGCTATGACAAAGATCACAGGCCGCACCGTTGATCCAGCTTATGAAATACATTTGTCGTTATATCAAGCATTAACTGGCCCTGAAGAGTCGCAAAAAGCATTCAAACAAGTAGACCCAGACTTCTTTGATTTAATTATCATTGACGAGTGTCACCGTGGCAGCTCAGCAGATGACAGCGCATGGCGTGAAATCTTAGAGTATTTTGGTTCGGCGACCCAAGTTGGCTTAACCGCCACACCTAAAGAAACCGACGAAGTCTCTAACAGCGATTATTTTGGTGACCCCGCTTATACCTATTCACTGAAACAAGGTATAGAAGATGGCTTTTTAGCGCCGTATAAAGTAGTTCGCGTCGATATTGACGTTGACTTACAAGGGTGGCGACCAACAAAAGGCCAGAAAGACAAACAAGGTAATGAAATTGAAGACCGTATCTACAACCAAAAAGATATGGATAGAACACTCGTTATCGATGAACGAACTCAGCTTGTAGCAGAAACAATAACGAATTATTTAAAACGCACTGATCCAATGTCCAAGACCATTGTGTTTTGCGCCAATATTGATCACGCCGAAAGAATGCGCCGTGCCTTAATCAATTTAAACCCAGAACAAGTAGCTAAAAACGACAAATACGTGATGAAAATCACAGGCGATGATGAAATTGGTAAAGCGCAACTTGATAACTTCATTAATCCTAAAAAAGCTTATCCAGTAATAGCAACTACCTCAGAGTTAATGACTACAGGAGTTGATGCGAAAACCTGTAAATTGGTGGTGCTAGACATCAATATGGCAAATACCTCAATGACCAAGTTTAAGCAGATCATTGGCAGAGGAACACGCATAGATGAAAAATACAATAAATTATGGTTTACCGTTTTAGATTTTAAAAAAGCTACTGAGTTATTTGCCGACGATGCATTTGATGGTGTGCCAGAAAAAATATTAAAAGTAACACCTTATGACGTTATTGATGCTGAGTCTGACTTTGATGAATTGCTTGATGGTATTGGAAATGATGAAGAAAGCGGCACTCTTTCAATTGAAGAACCAAATGCTCATTACGACAATGAAAAAACATCAGAACAACCCGACTTTGGCACAGGCAACTCAACGGATAGATGGCCTGACGATGAAGAAAATAAAATTCGTAAATTTGAAGTAAACGGCGTAAAAGTAAAAAAACTGGCGGAACGTGTTCAGTATTACGATACCGACGGTAAATTAGTCACAGAATCCTTTAAAGATTACACCCGTAAAACCCTAGCCACTCAATTCAGCTCTCTAGATGATTTTGTGCGTAAATGGAAAGACACTGAGCGCAAGCAAACCATTATTGATGAACTGGCTGGCGCGGGTATTTTGTGGGAAGCTCTTGAACAAGAAGTCGGTAAAGACCTAGACCCATTTGATATGATCTGTCATGTAGCTTTTGACCAACCACCATTAACTCGTAAAGAAAGAGCTGATAATGTTAAAAAGCGTAATTACTTCTCCAAGTATTCAGCTCAAGCACAAGAAGTATTAAATAACTTATTAGAAAAGTACGCTGACAGTGGCGTGCAAGAAATTGAAAACCTCCATGTGCTCAAAGTTAAACCATTCAGTGACATAGGCTCACTTTCAGAGATAGTTAAAAAAGGTTTTGGCGGTAAAGCAGAGTATAATTTGGCAATCACTGAGCTTGAAGAAGCCATATATGACATTAAGCCCGATAAAACGGCTTAATAATAAACAAAGAATTTAAAAAGAGAACTCAATGTCAATTAGTACCATCATTAAATCAATACAAGACATCATGCGTAAAGATGCTGGAGTAGACGGCGATGCACAGCGTTTAGGCCAAATGTCTTGGTTATTATTTTTAAAAGTGTTTGATGCTCAAGAAGAAGAATTAGAACTTGAATTAGACGATTACAAAGAGCCTATCCCAGAACAATATTTATGGCGAAACTGGGCAGCTGATTCAGAAGGGATTACAGGCGATGAACTATTGTCTTTCATAAATGATGAGTTATTTCCAAATATGAAAAGTCTGACTGCGCCAATTGATAAAAACCCCCGTGGCTTTGTCGTTAAAGAAGCATTTAGTGACGCATTCAATTACATGAAAAATGGCACCTTGCTTCGCCAAGTCATCAATAAATTAAACGAAGTTGACTTTACTGATTCAAAAGAACGTCATTTATTCGGTGATATTTACGAGCAAATATTAAAAGATTTACAAAGTGCAGGTAATGCAGGTGAGTTTTATACCCCGCGTGCAGTCACACGTTTTATGGTAAACCGCCTCGACCCTAAACTAGGCGAATCTATTTTTGATCCCGCCGCTGGGACAGGAGGGTTTTTAGCTTGCTCGTTTGATCATGTAAAAAACAATTACGTAAAAACTGGCAGTGACCAACAAACCCTCCAGAAACAAATTCACGGTGTTGAGAAAAAACAACTGCCGCACTTGCTCTGTACCACCAATATGTTACTACATGGCATTGAAGTTCCAGTGCAAATTAAGCACGGCAATACGTTAAATAAACATTTATCTTCATGGGACGATGAGTTTGACGTAATAGCAACTAACCCCCCATTCGGAGGGACTGAAGAAGATGGCATAGAAAAAAACTTCCCTTCAGAATTTCAAACCCGTGAAACCGCAGATTTATTTCTACAGTTAATTGTCGAAGTATTAAAAGAAAATGGCCGAGCTGCCGTTGTTCTGCCTGATGGCACATTATTTGGTGAAGGTGTAAAAACCAAAATCAAAAAGCTATTAACCGAAGAATGTAATTTACATACCATAGTGCGCTTACCAAACGGCGTATTTGCGCCATATACGGGTATTAAAACCAATATTTTATTTTTCACCAAAAGTGATGGCACACCTGAAACAGCCACCAAAAATATTTGGTATTACGAGCACCCGTATCCTGAGGGCGTGAAAAACTACAATAAAACCAAACCAATGAAATTTGAAGAATTTCAAACCGAAATAAATTGGTGGGGTAACGAAGAAGACGGCTTTGCCAGCCGAGTAGAAACAGAGCAAGCGTGGAAAGTATCTATTGATGAAGTTATTGCCCGTAACTTCAACTTAGACATTAAAAATCCACACGTAGCAGAGCAAATAAGCCACGACCCAGATGAGTTGCTAGCGACATATGAAAAACAACAGCACGATATTTCAGAATTAAGAAATCAATTAAAAGATATTCTATCTGCCGCTTTAACGTCTAACGCCAGTGAAGGATGTGAGTAATGGCAGTAGAACAACTCATAACTAATCATATCGATTTATGGACATCGACCCTAAAGAAAAAATCAGCAACAGGTCGCGGCTCAAGTAAAAAAATAGAGCTATATGGTATTAAAAAATTGCGAGAGCTTATTTTAGAACTCGCAGTGCGCGGCAAGTTAGTACCACAAGATCCAACAGATGAACCCGCTAGTGAATTACTCAAACGAATTGAAGCAGAAAAAGCGCAGTTAATAAAAGATAAAAAGATTAAAAAAACCAAAAAGTTAACTGAAATTTCAGAGGATGAAAAGCTGTTTGAATTACCTAGCGGCTGGGAATGGTGTCGCTTGGCGAAATAACTGAAGCAAATACTGGCTTCGCTTTTAAAAGTACGCAATATCAAAGCGATGGCTATTTTGTCCTACGAGTAACCAATATAAATGTAGACGGTACGATCGATGTGTCTGATAGTAAATATATCGATAAAGGTACAGCTATAACTACGTTTGAAAAGTATGTTCTCAATGCCGAAGATGTACTTTTAGTAATGGTTGGGGGAAGTCTTGGTAAAGTAGGAATTGTTTCTGAAGGGTGTCTGCCTGCTATATTAAACCAAAATATGTGGAAATTATCTAAATTTGGTGACATGACAAATGGTTACTTTGTAACGGGTGTTAAGTTTATTAATTCAAACCAACTTACCATAACTAAATCGACACACGGTCACTTATCTCAGGGGACTTATTTAGAGAAGTTATTTCCATTACCACCATTAGTTGAACAGCAACGCATAGTTGATAAAGTCGATGAGTTAATGGTTTTATGTGATCAACTCGAATCACAAACGGAAACCAGTTTAGAAGCTCATGAAACCCTGTCTCAGGTATTACTAACCACTCTAACAGACTCTAAAAGTGCCCAAGAACTGAATCAAAACTGGCTACGTGTAAGTGAACACTTTGATACCTTATTCACCACAGAACAAAGTATCGACCAACTCAAACAAACCATTCTACAACTAGCTGTAATGGGAAAACTCGTCCCACAAAATTCGAACGACGAACCAGCCAGCGTATTACTAGAAAAGATCGCCTCAGAAAAAGCACTTTTAATCAAAGACAAAAAAATCAAAAAACAAAAGCCGTTGCCATCCATATCAGATGAAGAAAATCCATTTGAATTGCCGAGTGGCTGGGAGTGGGTTAAGTTTGGTGATTTAGGGTACGATTTAGGCGGTGGAACCCCATCAAAGTCAAATAGTGAATATTGGGGGGGAGTATTCCGTGGGTATCTCCAAAGGATATGAAAAAAGAGCGAATTGCTTCCTCAATAGATTCAATTACAGATAAAGCAATTGAAAGCTCCGCCGCTAAATATATACCATTAGGAAGCTTATTAATGGTTGTTAGAGGGATGATATTAGCGCATTCTTTTCCCGTTGCAATTAACACCGTCCCTGTAGCAATAAATCAAGATATGAAAGCGTTGGTTTTTTCAAACATGGATGAGGGGTTCCTTTTATTGATGATGCAAGGGTTAAAAAATGAATTCGTTAGCTTAGTCGATCGTTCTTCACATGGAACTTGTAAATTGGTTTCCGAAAAGCTTTGGTCAAAAGTTTTGGCTATACCTCCTTTAAAAGAACAGCATCTCATAGCAGAACAAGTGAATGAATTATTGACTCTATGTGAACAATTAAAAAACAATATAAACAAAGCTCAAACCACTCAACTGAATCTTACAGACGCTATCTTCGATAGCTCAATTTAAGACGGACTTTTAATAGTATGAGAATAACTGCTGATTTAACAAATGATGAAATAGAAAAACTATATCTCCAGTTAGATGATGATGTAATCAACCTTCCTAGAGGGTTTAAAAACCTTCGGTTAGGGTTGTTATCTAGACTATCACAGTTTTTTATAACAGCCTTAAAGCGTGATAAAACAACTTCGATTAAATTTCCACAATTAGAAGTTGAAAACATGGAGGGTATAGAAGAATTATTACAAGATCCCCAGTTATTATCAGCTATATTAATGGCGGAAAATGTATTTGGAAAAGACATTAAAACAAATACTGGAAAAGAAAAAATAGAACTTAAGTCAAAGATTAATAAACAAATACAAAATAGGTTGAATGAGTCGATATATAAACGAGGGCATCGAGTGCAAATGCTGGCTGTTGACCATTCAAATAATAATTATGCTAACCCTAGTTGTTTTTATTCCCCTGAAGGTTCTGATACGTTAAAGCAGAGTGAATATTACTCTTCAATTATTGAACGTTTTTTAAGTAGTGTGTCAAAACTGTCAACGCTAACTCAATATGATTACTCAAAGCTAGGCGAGTTAATATTTGAACTGATTGAAAATACAGATCAACACGGTAAACAGGACTATGAAAATGGCTATTCCGAACGTTCAGTTAGGGGATTAATACTAGATTATAAATTAGTGACTGAGAACGCAGAGAGTGAAAAAATTGGTGGTGTTGATACGATTATTACTGATTATTTAAATGGTTTAAGAAAGAAAAATAGAACACAACATTTACTGGAAATATCTATTTTTGATAGTGGGGAGGGTATAGCGAAAGGATTGTCAAAAACACTATCAAAAAACATAGATGCAATAGACGAAGAAGCCAACTTAATTTCACTCTCTTTTACTAAAGGCGTAACAAGTAAGGCAGACGACTTAGGTTACGGACGAGGGCTGCATAACGTTAAAAATGTACTTAATGATAGAAACGGTTTTATCAGCGTAAGGACTGGACGTGTTTCATTATTCAGAGATTTTAACCTTAATTCATTAACTGACTTAGACGCTGACGCTCTAGCGCTTTTTGATGAAACAAATAAAACAACAAAAACTAATTATAAAGAGCTAGGTGCTGTCGAGGGATTGGCATGTAGTATTTTGGTGCCTTTAAAATGAAAGAATTCTATTTCTACAATGCCGAGTTAGGCGCTAATATGCCTAATTTTATGGTGTGTTATTGTTCAGGAAGTGACTTTAATTTAGATAAATTTTATAACCATGTTGTTGAGCAGTTTAAAACAGCAATTTTTACTAAAGACTTAGTAATAATATCTCCAGCTTTTAATAAAGAAGAAATAAATGATAAGTTATTTTCAGCCAATGCTTTAGCAAAGTTGAAAGATAAAATTAATAGTTTGCAAGTACTTAATGTACATAGATGTTATATAGAAAAAGATGGTAACTTTGATATTAAATCTCACTTTGATCCAAAAAGATCTAACCAGCTACCATTTACCTCGAAAGATGCCAACAATTTAATTGAGCATGGTTTATTTAGTATTGTTACCAGAAGGAAGCTGGTAGTTGAAGCTTCACCAAATTTTCATTTTATAAAACCATCGGGTAAGCATACAAATAAATTTATAGCTGTTGCTAATGTACTGGAATCAGCATCTGAAATATCTTTTATTGCCAGTTCCCTTTTAAAATTGTTACCGACAGACGTAGACCGTATTTATGTTGATACTTCTGGCATTTATTCATTGGCATACGAATTAGCGAATTTGCTAGATGCTTATAACGAATCATCAAACATTATCTCAATTGATTCGTTTGGAAGTTATGGCGGTATTGAAGAATATCAATTTTACTCAAATGAAAAAACGCTTGTATTGATATCAGCCTCTACCAGTAATAACTTGTTCAAAAAGTTAAATGCTCAACAATCTTTAGAACAAGCGAGTTTGGTCTCTGTTGTAATGACTCAAACAAATAGTCAAAGCCAGAAAGTGTTAATTGAGTTTAAAAAGTATTCAGATCAATTTTGTTCTAAATACTTTGAGCACTTTGATTCATATGACGCAAGTAATTGCCATATGTGTTTAAAAGAACACTCTGTCCCCGTTGCATTAGATAAAAGTCGATTTATTTTTGATGCACCTAGGCGGGAATCCTATTTGCCTTTAGCAATTGATTCAGATGCCAATCTCAAAGAACTTATTTCTTTGTATAAGGATTTAGACGCTTTTCGATGTTTATATGATGGTGTTAAAGGGAAGAAATCAAAGGCACCAGAGTATTTCATTGATGTTAGTAAACTAGTGAGCGGAAGTGATAAGTATAGAGAGAAAGTCGCTAATGCAGTTCTACGACATTATCCAATGAATGCTGATTCAATTATTTATTGCAAAGATTCTGGAGCAAAAGAACTTGCTGAACTCATAGAAAAGGAAGTTAATAAATTAGGCTTAAAACCTAATCTCAGCGAAGGCAAGATAGATGAACAGAATATACCTAAAAATGGAATTGTTGTTATTGCAGGCTGTATTCAGACAGGAAAATCCCTTTTAAATATTAGTCGTGACCTTCGAGCCTACAGAGAATTAGACTTACCAATCACCTATATTGTTGGTTTTGCAAAATTAAACAGTAATTCAGAGTATTTAAAATTACAAAAGGACTTAACATTTTCTGAAGGAAAGTGTGGTCATCATAAATTTCATGAAATAGAGAAAATTATTTTGCCAATTTCAGAGCATAAAATAAATGCTTGGCAAAAAGAGTTAGAAATCTTAAAAGGCTTAAGTCAGCGTCACTCAGCAGAACAGAAGCTTAAAAGTATCATAGATAGTAGAATGACTTCTTTGCGCAAGGCGTCATCACTTGAAGAGAAAGGCTTAGGTGCTGAATTGTTTTTAAGGTCTCCTAGTGATAAAAAAATGATTTTAGGCGCGACATTTGCTTTTTGGGATAAGCTTGATAATCAAGAATCTTTTGAACATCATTCTACGGTTTATTATACGATTTCTTCAATTTTACAACGGTTAAGAACTGTGGCTAAAAAGACGGGTATTGTTCCACTAGGTGAAGGGTATATTATTCGCCAGTTAGATCCTTTAATGTTTGATCGATTTAATGAAGGTGTAATACAAGCGTGTATTTTGCGAGCAGCAAAATCAAGAGAGTTAGACTATAGCTCTGATGATAATCAGAGCCGGATAGTAGGTTCGCTAATAGAAAGAATGCTTGTTATGCCAAATGCGGATGAATCTGAAGGGTTACCAGAGTTTTTAATGGCTCTGTGTACAAAAAAACTTCAAATAAGAACAGACCATATACTGGGACTAAAAAGTCATGAAATTGATAAAGACGTGTTTCCTTTTGTTTGGTCACTTGCCGAACAAGCGAAAAGAGAGTTATTTGGGGAACACAAAGAACTCGTTGCTAAGTTCTAATTAATGAGAGTTTAATTTGATTTGTATTATAGAAATTCAATACCAAATGAAGCAAGGGGCTACTGCTCCTTATCTTTGTTTGGCTGATAATGATAAAAAGTATGTTATCAAACGACAACGTGCTGGTTTTGAAGGCTGTATTAAAGAATGGTTGTTTGGCAAGTTAGGGCAGTACTTTGGTTTACCTATACCTGATATTGAGCTTGTTTATGTTGATGAGTCATTACTTGAATATAATGATGATTATCAATTTGAAATTGGTGAAGGAATTGCGTTTGGCTCTGAACATATTCCTGATTTGCAAGAAGTTAATTATCAACAGCTAAATGGTCTCCCTCAAAGCAAGTTGCAAGATCTGTATGTCTTTGATTATTGGATACGTAACGCTGATCGGAATTTAACTGAGTTGGGTGGCAACCCTAATTTATTTTATAAACACTCAAATTTAGACCTGATTGTATTAGATCATAATTTAGCATTTGATCATCAGTTTCAGCTTGATGATCATCAGCAATTTCATGTAAGTAGCCAGTTTTGGCCAGCACAAATTGATTACGACTTACTACAAAACTATGAAGAAAGAATGAAAACTGCAATGACTAAATGGGACGATTTAGTTGTAGCTATTCCAGACGATTGGAAAGAAGGTGTAGCTGATTTTGATGGTTTTATGGAGCAAATAAAGCTAATATTAAATGAATATCAAAACAAACAATTTTGGGAGGAGCTAAAATGATTGAGTTTAAGAACACTATGATTACAAAGAATGCGCAGTGCATGTACGCAGTTGTTCGTTTTATGCCCTTTGCTGAGACAAGAGAATTTGCTAACGTAGGTGTGGTTATAATCGCTCCTAAGCTAGGTTTGTATGACTTCAAACTTGCGCCTAAAACATTTAAAAGAGTAACTCACTTTTTTGATGACTTAGATGGTGTTGTGTATAAACATGCTATTGAAGGCTTCGAAGAGGAACTTAAGCGAATTCGGAATTATCTTGTTCATAACCATGTTCAGGGAAAAAGCTTAGTCGATTACTTTAAAGAAGTTACACGCACTAGAGAATCTGTTTTACATTTTGGTGAAATGGGTACTATGCTGACAGACAATATTAATGTCGCAGTAGATAAGTTGTATGATCGTTTAATTGGCCGTAACTTTACTGAGAGCAAAGAATATAAAGAACAATTGATGGTTCGAGCTTTAAAGAAACAATTAACGTCAAAACTTCCTTCTGGTATTCGTTATACACAGAAAAACCTTAAAGCAGGTATTTTTGACATTTCTGTGCCGTTAGCTACGCGAATTGACGACAGCTATCGAATTATTCGACCATTAGCCTTTGAACAAAAAAATGTTCTACTTGCTATGGAGCATGGTGAAACTTGGGTTGGTCGATTGAAGAAATTGATTGATTCTGACGTTGTTCAAGCAGAAAAGGCTTTAGTTGCATTTGAAAAACCTGTGCATCGTAAACAAGAATTTATGAAGGTTTATGAAGATGTGGCGGGGGAGATCAAAAACCTTGGTGCATTAACTAAAGATTATGCTGATACTGAAAGTATCATTAACTTTGCATCTGCTGATCTATCACCCGAAAGTGTTGAAAATGGGTTTCAGCATTAGTTTATTGTTGTAGAACTACTAATTTAAAAGCTCAGATTAACCCTCTGAGCTTTTTTGTTTTAGATGTTAACATGTAGCTGTGCATAAATGAGGGTTCGAATTCTCGTTACCCCTCTATTGATTCAATCCCCTCCGGTAACCGCATTTTGAAAGGTGAAATGGTGAACACTTCACTTCATGCTATCGATAATACCCATTTGAATTTACTAGCCGTAGCTTCAGGTGGTTTTTAATCATCGAAATCGCTATCTTCAAATTCAGCATTCTCAGTAGTTGTACTATCAAGTTTTTTATATAGGGCTGGATCTAATGCCTTTACAGCTAGCGCTATTCTAATTAAATCGTTTATCTTATGATCGGTTTTATCTTTAAATTGGCCATGTAGTTCTTTATAGAGTTCACTATCGATTTTAGTATCGGTTAATAGAGCTGATTTTTTTCTGAATTCGTATTGCTTTGGATCTATCAAGCTTAATATAAACGAACAAACCTCTTCACTTATATCTCTTAATCTTTCTCTGTTTGTTGAAATATAGCCGCTCGTTACGTCATAGTAATTTTGTGTATGAAATACGAGGCGCTTAAGACTGTATACGTTGATATTTAAATGCTCACCATAGCTTAAGAAAGTTTTACGATAAATACCCGTAGGATAGTGCTTAACATCTGCAACCTCAGATACGGCTACTTCATAGTGATGTTGATTTGGCTTAATATGATTATCTTCAAAAACATTAAGAAAAACGTAATTATAATTGTAATTTTTTGGCAGGGGTATATCACCATCTTTTGCTGCTTTTAACTTAGCATTTCGTATTTCACGTAGTTCTTTTATTACTGCTATGGCTTGATGATTTAAAGGTACTTTATAAATTATTTCACCAGATTTCAATTTCTCTACTGCTTCTGAGTCATCCCAGCTAACAGTCATCATTCCGTTTTCTTCTTCGATCTGCTCCCATTCAATTCTCGCAGTATCGCCAGGTCTCCACCCAGTCCAAAACATAAAGCGCAAAAAGTAGTGTGCTCGAACTGCACCAGGTATTGGTTTATGCGTGTACTTCATGGTTTTTTTATTAGGGTCAGGCTCATTCTTAAGCGTTTTAAGCGACATTATAGCGTTATAGTGAGCCTTGATATGATCTGTATCTAAAGCCTCTCTTCTTCGTCTAGCATTACCCCCCGGATTATTCCAGTATCCTTTACCATGGTTCATGATCTTGGTCGGGTTTCTTTTTATAAAGTTATTATCATCATGTCGCTCGTTAAGTACTTTAATTGCAAGATCATAAATATGCCCAATGAACTGAATAGCCTTATCGCCTTCGGTATGAGCTTTATTATCCCCATGACCATGCGAATCTGTAATGCTCTTATGAATACTTATTATAGATTGAGAGCTAATATCATTTAGATCTGCATCTAATAGAGATTTAAGATTAGAAGAGTTTCCTTTGAATTTGTTTAGATTTGTTATCAGGGATACATCATCAATAGTTTTCCAGCTTCTTTTCTTGTTAATGTGAACAAAACCAATAACATCTCTTAATCGCTCATAACGATCCACGGAGCCTTGAACAATACCTCTGCCTTCCATAAACAGATTGAACCCATCTAGTAATGTATATACCTTATTTTTCTCTTTTTCTTTTTCTAATTCATCAAATGGATCTAATCCTTGCGCCATCCACTTAATAAACCTTCCAGCTTCTCTTCTTGCTATAATTAAGCTTATATCTGATACGTTAGCAATTTTTCTTTTTTTAGCTCCTCCTTTTGCCGATCTGATTCTTTTCTCAATCATGTAAACAGCTTTACCAGAAGGGTAAATTCTAATCCTTAATCCATTCGCTTCATCTCCAGTATCTTTAAATACTACTTCCTCTTTAACGGGATATTTTGAATTCTCAATTGATTTAATTCTTGTTTGCGAAAAGGGGAAATCCTCAACCTGATCCTGTGGAAATTTTTCAGCGATAACAACTTTTTTATTAGCCATGAAAACCTTTTAAATCATCATTGATAGAGCTGTTTTTTGGAGACGTATCGGAGACGGCTATCTAAAAAAACTCTGATTTGGAGACGTATAGGATACATTTGGTATATTATTTTGTAAATATTTTCTATAGAGATATTAGCTGGTATAAATATAAAGCCCCGTAGGTAGGGGCTTTTAGGTGGTTTTATTAATTGGTGTAAATATAATCAATCATCTAATCAAGGTATTATTCGTCTAGCTAGCATGGTAGGTTTCCTGTTTTATCTTTTGATTTGAATTATGTTTGTTCATAAAAACTGTAACTAAGTACCTATAAAGACGAATACCTTAGCGTGTAGATCGTTACAAGCAGAGCAC
>Ga0209826_1001623_pt1 | contig 15495 bp, 14 predicted proteins | sample GOMGulsemesocosm_5_FD_184637 | JGI IMG/M metagenome (GOLD analysis project Ga0209826, IMG submission 184637) | Methane-oxidizing microbial communities from mesocosms in the Gulf of Mexico - GOM15C Gulf of Mexico (SPAdes) (version 2) | ecosystem: Environmental > Aquatic > Marine > Cold seeps... | reverse complement strand
GACTTTGTTTGGCTTACCGCTAAAACAGGGCCTTCAGCGAGTATATTCAAGTCTTTATCAGTCACAATGGTGGCTATTTCAATGATAGAATCGGTTTCTGGTTCCAAACCTGTCATTTCAAGGTCGATCCATATTAAATTTTGCTTATTTATTGTCATCTAAAGTACCCTTTGTGAGTTAAAAACTAATTACACGTTTATTAATTAAATTATGAATGAATTCAGTTATCTTTTTTTGTTTTTTTTAGCAGGCTCTGTCTCTCTCAAGCTCTGGCTAAACAAACGCCAAACAAATCATATTCTTCGCCACCGTGAACAGGTCCCTAGTGATTTCGAAGGGAAAATTGAACTATCAGCACACCAAAAAGCGGCCGACTATACCGTCGCAAAAACTCATATAGCAACCTTAAGCACTCTATTATCAAGTGTCATCCTCATCATGCTAACACTAGGTGGCGGTGTCAATATACTGTTATCGCTAGTACAAACCTATGTCGTTAGTGATTTATGGGCTGGTGTCACGCTAATGATGACTGTGTTCATTATTTCACATTTCATCGAACTACCTATTGAGATATACCAAACATTTAAGATTGAACAAAAATTTGGTTTTAACCGTACGACTACGGGGCAATTTATTAAAGATCAGTTATTACAACTTGCTCTCATGCTAATCATCGGCTGTCCGTTAATTTATGCCCTACTTTGGGTGATGGGAGAAATGGGCGACTATTGGTGGCTCTACGCCGGCGCATTCACCGTTAGTTTTACTTTTTTTATGACATGGCTCGTACCAACGATCATCGCCCCATTATTTAACAAGTTTACCCCGCTTGAAGATGAGCACTTGAAAAGCAAAATCCAGCATTTATTTGAACGCTGTGGTTTTAAGAGTAAAGGCATCTACGTCATGGATGGCTCACGTCGTTCTGGTCATGGCAATGCTTACTTCACGGGTATTGGAAATAACAAACGAATTGTGTTTTATGACACCCTAATTGAATCGCTAAACGCCGACGAGGTAGAGGCTGTACTTGCACATGAACTTGGACATTTTAAATGCAAACATATCAGCCGTCAGATGGTGGTATCTAGTTTAATGACTCTCGTCGCGTTTGCCATATTAGGCTGGCTAAAGCAGCAAAGCTGGTTTTTTGATGGGCTAGGAGTTACTCAAATTAATAACGCTTCAGCCTTATTGTTATTTTTACTAATAACCCCAATATTTAGCACCTTCATTCACCCTATTTCTAGCTATTACCAGCGTAAATTTGAATTTGAAGCCGATGCCTTCGCTAGCACCATGAGTAAACCAGAATTTCTTATTCAAGCACTCGTAAAACTATACCGTGAAAATGCTAGCACACTCACACCAGACCCCCTTTATTCCAGCTTTCACCATAGTCACCCACCGGCTGGCGTTCGAATTGATCATTTAAAAAGTCTTGAAAAATGCTAGATAAAACGACTAACCCTTTAGTTAAAGGTCGCATTATTGCCCATTTAGGTAAAGCGCTTATCGTAGAAGATGAAGATGGTGTTACCGCTCGCTGTAAAAAACGCAGTCAACTTGAACAACCCGCTGTTGGCGACTACGTTGAGTGGATGAAAACAGAAGAAGGAGCTGGGCGTGTCGAAAAAATATTACCTCGCCAATCCCTACTCTCTAGACCAGCCAAAAATGGTAATACTCGCCCTGTTGCCGCCAATCTAAACCAAATTGTCGTTATTCTTGCGGTAAAGCCTAATATCGACGCTCTGTTATTAGATCAATACCTTATTGTCTGCGAATTTCAAGAAATAGCCCCCTTAATCGTTTTAAACAAGGTTGACCTGCTCGATGAGGAGTCTCGAAAAACCACCGACGAACTCATGCTCATTTACAGGAAACTAGGCTACGAAGTCATTGAAGTCAGCGCCCTTGAAAAAACAGGCATTAACGCACTCAGAAAACGCTTACAGAATGAGACCAGTATTTTGGTCGGGCAATCCGGTGTAGGAAAATCGAGCATTACCAACGCATTGCTGCCTGATTTAGAGATACAAACCAAGGTGCTATCGACAGCATCCGGCTTAGGCAAACATACCACCACCGCCACTACTTTATATAAATTACCTGAGGGCGGCGATATTATTGACAGCCCAGGCGTTAATATTTTTGGACTGGCACATATAACAGAAAAGAACCTAGCCTATGGCTTTAGGGAAATCAGCCAGTTTGCTGAGCAATGTAAGTTTTCTGACTGCATGCACCTAAAAGAACCAAAATGTGCAGTTAAAGACAACATAGAAACGGGGCATATCGCAAAAGAACGTTATTTACGATACTTAAAACTAAGGGATAAACTCAGCTATTAACCCGGAGGCCATTTCATCGCCCTGCCGCCTAATAAGTGCAGGTGTATATGGTAAACCTCTTGTCCACCATCTTGCTTACAATTAAACACGGTACGATAACCTGACTCACTTAGGCCTTCCAACTGTGCAACCGTTTTAGCAGCCAATAGGATTTCCCCCATCAGCATCACATCCTCATCATCAATATCAGCAATGGTAGCGATGTGTTTTTTTGGAATAATTAATATATGAACCGGCGCTTGTGGGTTTAAATCCCTAAAGGCTAATACATAGTCATTTTCATAAACAACATCGGGCTTAATTTCACCGGCTACCATCTTACAAAACAAACAGTCACTCATCAGTTAACTCCTTTAAACTTCACTACGCCCGCTAAAGGCATGCGATAAGGTTCCACTATCAATATATTCTAGCTCACCACCAAATGGCACCCCATGTGCGATACGGGTTGCTTTTATGTCGTATTTTTTCGCCATTTCACTAATATAGTGTGCTGTTGCTTCACCTTCAACCGTTGGATTGGTGGCTAAAATAACCTCTGTAATCAAGCCTTGTTGAATTCTATCTGCTAGTTTATCAAGCCCTATATCCGCAGGACCCAAGCCATCAAGTGGTGATAAACGACCATTCAGCACAAAGTACAAACCTTTAAATAAGGTAGCTGCTTCAATCGCCATAACATCGGCAGGGGTTTCAACAACACACAATACGTGCTGCTCTCGCCGTTGGTCTGAGCACAAACCACAAACAGTCGACGAAGTAAGGGTTTGACAGGTTTCGCAATGAGTGACCTTGTCGACCGCCTCAGCCAAGCTCTGCGCTAATTTAAATGCACCTTGGCGGTCACGCTCCAACAAATGAAATGCCATCCGTTGTGCTGTTTTCTGCCCCACGCCTGGCAAGCAGCGTAATGCTTGCATTAGGTCATGGAGAACAGGTTCAAACTGCATTAAAACGGTAGTTTAAAACCAGGAGGTAAAGGAATTCCAGCGGTAACACCCGCCATATTATCTTTACTTTGCGCTTCAACTTTACGCACTGCGTCATTAATAGCAGCAACAATTAAGTCTTCCAGCATTTCTTGGTCATTTTCAGCATACAAACTCGCATCAACATTAATACTGCGGGCCTCGTGCTTACCAGTCATAACTAGTTTAACCAAACCACCACCTGATTCACCCGTCACTTCTAACTCAGCCAGTTTTTGTTGCGCTTCCAGCATTTTTTCTTGCATTTTTTGCGCTTGCTGCATTAAGTCGCCTAATTGGTTCTTCATGTTTTACTCCGTACTTTTCGTTAATCTATAGGTTTAACCGAGCCTTCGACAACCCTGCCATCAAACAGCTCTATAATTTTCTGTACTGAGGTATTTGACATCACCTCATCCTCGGCTTGTTGCTGCCTGTCCGCCACTTTTTTATTGAGAATACTGTTAGGGGTTAATAGGTTTTTATCACCCGCTGTTAAAACTAACTGTAAGCGTCGCCCATAATATTTCGATAAGGCTTGCTCCAACTTCTCTTCTGATTTTTTATTCAACGAGACGTGTCCGCCCATAAGTAATAGTTCGCACTCACTCTCATCAACCCGCAACAAGCTCGCATTATTAGCTAGTTGTAAGGTCATCGGATCTAAGCCTAAGCCGGGAACTAACTGATGCCATTCATGTGCTAATTCAGTGACGACTACTGGCGCTGTTTTTTCTGGTTCAGAAGGCCTATCCAGAACAGGAATAGGCGCTGTTTTCACTGATGTCAGATTCTCAGGACTTTTTTTTTCCGGAATAGTCAGCTTTGGGGCCCTCTTTCGAGACGAGCTTTCTACTGGCTGGGTACGCTCATTAGCAATCGGCGCTGTCGCTTGGCGCTCAACAACCTTTGATTCAGGCTCTGCCTGTACCAGCGATGACGGTGCAGAGAGCTTTTGTGGAACAGCAGCAACCGAAGCATGCGCTTTATTCGTCAGCAGTTCAGCAGGCGCAAAGGCAAGCATACGTAATAGCACCATCTCAAAGCCCACTTTAGGGCTTGGTGCTAACGGCAAGTCTTTTTGTCCGAGCAAGCCAATTTGGTAATACAGCTGTACATCTTCACGGCTTAATTGACTAGCCAGTGTGGTTAACGATTTATCTTCGTTATCAATTCCGCTTATTTGGCACAACGCAATTTGATGCAAAAACAATAATAAGGACTGCAACACCTCTGCATAGTCGGGCGCAAATTCATCCAAGGATTGAACGCTATCTAACACGATAGAGCCCTGCCCGCTTAGTAAAGCTTTAAGCAAATCCAATACTGGTTGCCTCGCCACACTACCCAGCATGTCCAATACATCAGACTCATTAAGCCCACCATTACCATGAACAATAGCTTGGTCTAGCAAACTCAGTCCGTCACGCATACTGCCATCGGCAGCTCGCGCTAACAGTTCAGTTGCCTCTGTTTGGTATTCGATACCTTCTGCATCTAAAATAAATTTAAGCTGCCCTTCAATCTGCTCAGGCATTAAGCGCTTCAGATTAAACTGTAAACAACGTGATAACACGGTGACTGGCATTTTTTGAGGATCGGTCGTCGCTAGCAAAAACTTCACATGCTCAGGAGGCTCTTCTAGGGTTTTCAGCAGCGCATTGAAACTACTTTTAGAAAACATGTGCACTTCATCGATTAAGTACACTTTGTACTTTCCTCGACTGGGTGAATATTGCACGTTTTCAAGTAAGTCACGCGTATCATCAACACCGGTTCTCGATGCCGCATCAACTTCAATTAAATCGGGATAACAACCTTGGTCTACATCTAAGCAAGTATCACATTGACCGCAAGGTTCTGCGGCTACTGCATTCGGGCAATTCAGTGCTTTAGCCAACACACGTGCAATCGTTGTTTTACCAACACCTCGCGTACCAGTAAATAAATAAGCATGGTGTAAACGTTCATTCTCCAGCCCATTAACTAAGGCTCGAACAACGTGCTCTTGCCCAACAACTTGAGCAAAATTTAAGGGACGCCATTTTCTTGCAAAGACTTTATAACTCATAGTTCAATAGGGTAACAAAGCGCTGAGTAATTGTGCGATTTTTTAGCGCCTGACGGGCTAATGAATGGGTGGTAACTCATGCCAGCCACACCCCGGCACACGATTCCGTCGCTGCCGTTGCTCCCTTCCGGGCCTGGCGGAGTTCACGACTTCACGTTGCGAGGGGACCGACATGAGTCACCATTGTTCGTTGGTGCAAATTAGGATGAGGATTGTCCACCATTGCGTTCAATCAATCAAGGAGAGACAATGATCTTTTATCACTTTCTTTAAAAAAACATCTTTTTTTATACATTTGCCATGAATTATAGCTATCCATTATTTCGTCCGCCGTCTGAAGCACACAGTCTTATTTTACAAATAACCGAAGGCTGCAGCTTTAATCGCTGCAGTTTTTGTTCAATGTATCGTGAAAAGAGCTTTTCTGAAAAACCTATTGAAAAGGTTTTATCGGAGATTGAAAGCATTGCCCAATCAAATCCTCAAACTCGACGTGTTTTTCTAGCCGATGGCGACGCCCTAGTACGAGACACTCCCACGCTTGTTAAAATACTAACTACTCTGCACCTCCACTTTCCTCTTTTAGAGCGTGTTAGTAGTTATGCCTTGCCAAGTAATTTACTAAATAAATCGACTGATGAGTTAAAGACTCTAAAAAATGCAGGGCTCAGTTTGCTGTATTACGGGCTCGAAACAGCTTGCCCAGAGTTACTAAAATGCATAACAAAAGGCGCGACACCCAACAGCATAAAAAAAGGGCTTGATAAAGCCTATCAAGCAGGCATGCAAGTATCTGCAACCATTATTCTTGGGCTGGGTGGAAAGCATTATTGGCAACAACATATTCAGCAAACGGCAGCACTCGTTAATGAGCTTCAGCTCACGTATTTATCCACCTTACAACTGAGCTTAGACGAATCAATACAAGAAGAATTTTTAACTAAATTTGAACGTCAAGGAAAAATCTACTTGGCACAAAACGATAGGGAGTTATTGCAAGAACAAGCCTTGCTTATCTCCTTATTATCACCACGAGAAAGCCTTATATTCCGCTCCAACCACGCCTCTAATGCACTCCCTTTAAAAGGCGAGCTACCAAGAGACAAAGAATACTTACTGACTCAATTAGGCTTAGCTAACAACGGAAGCATTCAGCTTGTGCCAAAATGGTTACGCGGCTTATAGCTACTGTCTAACAGGCCGTTTAGCCAACTTTCGCTGTAAGGTACGACGATGCATATTTAAACGACGAGCCGCTTCAGAGACATTACCATCACACTCTAATAGTATCTTCTGCATATGCTCCCACTCTAAACGTTTAACGGATAAGGGCTGTGCAGCAGGTGACACTTCTGCATCGGCATTTTGCTGCGCCAATGCGACTAAAATCTCATCCGCATTAGCAGGCTTGGTTAAATATTGATTAGCTCCCAGCTTAACCGCCTCTACTGCGGTCGCAATGCTCGCGTAGCCTGTTAACATTACAATTTTGGTGTTTTGATCTTTTTCTTTAAGCAATTTTATAAGGTGTAAACCCGAACTTTGCTCCAAACGCAAATCGACAACTGCCAACTCCGGTTCAAATTGGTTTATTTTATCTATCGCTTCGTGCTCGGTAGATGCCGTTTCAACTTGATAACCACGCCGTTTAAAAGCATCTGCTAATACTGAGCAATACACCTCATCATCATCAATAACCAACAACCTTACTTCATCATCACTCATGTAAAACCTATTAACTAAATTTTTAATGGAACTTTAATCGTCACACAAACACCGCTTTGTTTCCCATTGCGCCATTGAATATCACCACCAATTCGCTCAATACTTGCCTTACTCAGGTAAGTACCGATTCCTAAACCTTGTTCTTTGGAACTCATTAAGTTTGAGCCCAGTTTAGCCAATTGAGCTTCACCCATACCCGTCCCTCGATCCATCACTTCAATAATAATACTTTCTTTCGTCCAAGCTAGGTTAATTGACACATAACTAGGTGATACTTGCGCAGCGTTATCCAAAATATTAATAATAGCTCGGGTCAACGCCATATCTGACACAAGCCGAGGAACTGTTCCTGAGCCATCAACACGTTCATGAAGCTCTACATCTAAATGAGAAATACGCCACTGAGTAATAACCGCCTTAATATACTCATCCGCCGCCATTAATTGCCCACTGTCATATTGTTCAACCGTTGCTGACTCAGTAATACTCAACAAAACCTTTTTACAACGTTTGATCTGCCCTTGGATAATCGACAGCTTACTCTTCATCGAGTCATCGTTTGAATCCTTAATATCAAGCGCTAATTCATGAACCACGATATCCATCGTACCTAACGGTGTTCCCAGCTCATGAGCAGCCCCTGTTGCCAATGTAGCCAATGCAACAATTCTTTCATCACGAAATATTCGCTCCTTCATCTCTAGCAACAATTCATTTCTTGTGCGTAAGGATTCAGCCATCCCAGCAACAAAATGAGCCATTAAGATAGTCGCCAAAACAAAGCCTATCCACATTCCCATCACATGGTCTTTAAAATGACCACCTGCACCCATTTCCATATGATGATCTAAGTGCTGCAAAGGTTGGTAGTAAAAAACAATTAGTGTGTAAGCAAGTGATGTAAGCAGAGCCATTAACCACACATGATGCCGCCTTAATAAGGTTGATGCAACACTATGGGGCACCAATAAAAACCAAGCAAAAGGGTTCGTTGCTCCTCCAGTAAAGTACAACACCGCCGTTAACGAGATCACATCTACCAGCAATTGTAAAAAGAAACTATCCGCCGTGTATTTATGCCTTTTCTTAAAAACCCATAAACTAAATACACTCCAAGCGACTAAAGCACCTAAAATATAAAGCAACGTTTCAACTGGCATTAACATATCCAAATAAAACACCGCAATAAATATCGCGACTAACTGACCACTCACGCTTAAAGCACGCAAAGATAACAAGCGTTTTAAATTTTCATCTGGTGCAGATGCGATCATTTTCATAGGTTAACGCTGCAAATCAGTCGATTTATATTAATTGTGTTTACTCTACCAGCATCCTGTTTCAACAACGAGTCCCTGCGGCGATTTGTCGCAGCATCAAATATTTTGAGAACACCCTAGTAAATAAACAAAAACATGCCATATTTAACTTAAGTTTTAATTACTAATGAGACACGTATGACCGCTAATATAGACACAACCCCCTCTTCCCTTTCTGAATTGGCTGATGAAGCTACATTTAAAGAACAAACTAAGCACCTGCTTGAATTTAGTGAGCGAACCCAAGCAAAAGCAAGCATGTTATTTATTACCTTTGATACTTCTGATATAAAACTCAACGAACAACAAAGCAAGCTTGCTATAGAAACGATAAGCAAAATGTTATTAGCTAAAGCTCGCGAGTCAGATATTTATGCACATTTAAGCGGAATGAATTTCGCAAACTTATCTATTCAGACTAGCCCTCAGCATGCCGAAACAATTGCTGCCAAACTAAAGTACGAACTATCACAGCCCATCATATTAGCTGATGGCACCTCATTAAACTTACAGACAAAAATTGGTATAGCAAATTACCCTGATGAAGGGATTTCTTATACTCAGCTAATGAGTACTGCAAAAGAAGCTGCTCAATAGCTCTTCATAACATGTAGCCAGTAAAGCTCACGCATCTTTCTATATAAATATTGCAGATATAAAAAAACCTGATACCTAGCTATGTAGATATCAGGTTTAAGCTTATAAACGGCTTATAAAATTAATTCAATACCGCTAACGCCTCATTAAATAATTTAGATGGGCGCATAATAGCATTTGTCTTATCAACATCAGGCTTGTAATACCCACCCAACTCAACGGCATGCCATTGATCCGTTGTTAAGTCACTAACAATTTGCTCTTCACCGTCGGAAAGCGCTTTAGCCAATGGCTTAAAGTAATCTTGCAATTCGGCATTTTCAGTTTGCTCAACAAGTGCTTCAGCCCAATAAAGCGCCAAGTAATAATGGCTACCACGGTTATCGAGCTCACCTGTTTTTCTTGATGGTGACTTGCCATTATCCAATAGCTTTGATGTTGCAGCATCTAAGGTTTTTGCTAAGACAGCTGCTTTATCGTTACCTTCTGTTTCTGCGGTATGCTCTAACGAAGCACACAATGCTAAAAACTCGCCCAATGAATCCCAACGCAAATGGTTTTCTTCGATCAATTGTTTAACATGCTTTGGAGCAGAGCCACCGGCACCTGTTTCAAACAAACCACCACCTGCCATCAACGGAACAATGGATAGCATTTTTGCACTAGTGCCAAGTTCCAAGATAGGGAACAGATCCGTTAAGTAGTCACGCAAGATATTGCCGGTAACAGAAATCGTATCTTGCCCACGCTTTAAGCGCTCCAAGGTATAACGCATCGCTCTTGTTTGCGACATAATGCGAATATCTAAACCGCTTAAGTCGTAATCTTGTAAGTAATGCTTAACTTTTTTAATAAGCTGATGCTCATGTGGACGGTATTCATCCAACCAGAAAATAGCCGGTGTCTTTGATAAACGACAGCGGTTAACCGCAAGCTTAACCCAATCTTGGATCGGTGCATCTTTAACCTGGCACATTCTCCAGATATCACCTTCTTCTACATCCATTTCAAGTAGTACTTCACCATCATCATTGACAATACGCGTACGGCCATCAGCCTGCATTTCAAACGTTTTATCGTGTGAACCATACTCTTCGGCTTTTTGCGCCATTAAGCCAACATTAGGCACACTACCCATTGTTGTTGGATCAAAAGCACCGTTTGTTTTACAGAAAAAGATGATTTCTTGATAAATTCTTGCAAAAGTACTTTCAGGCATAACCGCCTTAGTTTCTTTTAATTTACCATCAGGGCCCCACATTTTTCCGCCTGCTCTAATCATCGCAGGCATTGAAGCGTCAACAATCACCTCGTTTGGTGTATGAAAGTTTGAAATACCTTTGGCAGAATCAACCATCGCCAATTCAGGACGTGATTTATAACACGCATGCAAATCAGCTAGAATTTCCTCACGAACAGATTCAGGAAGCCTCTTAATGTTTTCATAAACACTGCTTAGACCATCATTTGGATTAACACCTAGCTCATCAAACAGTTTGCCATGCTTGGAAAATAGTTCTTTATAGTAAATCTTAACCGCGTGACCAAAAACAATCGGATGCGAAACTTTCATCATCGTTGCTTTCACATGGAAAGAAAACATAACGCCCGTTTCACGCGCATCTTCCATTTCATTTTCAAGAAACTCACACAGAGCTTTCTTACTCATAAACATACTGTCTATGATTTCACCCTTTAATAAAGCTGTTTTTTCTTTTAAAACCGTTACATCGCCATTTTTTGCAACAAACTCGATCTTAACGTTACAGTCTTTATCAATAGATAAACTTTGCTCACTATTATAAAAATCGCCTCCATGCATGTGTGACACATGAGTACGAGATGCCTGACTCCATTTCCCCATTGAATGCGGGTTTTTACGAGCATACTCTTTAACAGCCTTAGGAGCGCGTCGATCTGAGTTACCTTCACGTAACACAGGGTTTACAGCACTACCTAGCGCCTTACCATATGTAACTTGAAGCGCATGCGCCTCATCAGTTTGAGGGTCTTCTGGAAAGTTTGGAATAGCAAAACCTTTTTCCTGCAATTCAGCAATAACCGCTTTCAGCTGAGGAATAGAAGCACTAACATTTGGTAGTTTGATAATATTGGTTTTTGGATCTTGAGTTAGCTTACCCAATTCAGCTAATGCATCAGTCACTTGTTGATCTGCTGGCAATATATCTGAAAATAGCGATAAAACTCGATTTGAAAGTGATATATCACTTAACTCCATTTCAATACCAGCTGACGCGGTAAATGTTTTGATGATTGGCAACAGCGAACTCGTTGCTAATAGAGGAGCTTCATCGGTATACGTATAAATAATTTTTGAACTCATTCAATCCCATCCTTTTAAGGGTTCATTAACCAATTGGTGACTAGAGATTTCCCAAGTATTAGGTCTACAAGCTAAACGACAGCCTGACTAAATTTGAGAATTATAGCGCTAGATTGTACCGTAAAAAGGAGGTTTTTTGAGAAGAAAGAGGTAATAAATTTGGAGGCTGAGAGCGGAATCGAACCGCTGTACACGGCTTTGCAGGCCGCTGCATAACCACTCTGCCACTCAGCCTTGAGGGCTTAAAACAAAAAAAGCCGCGGTGGAATCACGGCTTTAAAAATTTGGAGCGGGAAACGAGATTCGAACTCGCGACCCCAACCTTGGCAAGGTTGTGCTCTACCACTGAGCTATTCCCGCTTTGCTTTTGAAGTCGTGTATTCTAAGGATTTGGGCTAAACTGTCAAGCAACAATGTTAATTATTTTTTAAATTCTGGTAAAGCTAACTGAATATACTGCCACATGGACCAAAGAGTCAAAATTGCAGCAATATAAATGGCAACTAAACCAACCAATCTAACCGGTACGCCATAGAAATCCATATTAAATAACAAACACAAAATTGCTAACATCTGAAAACCCGTTTTATATTTCCCTATCCACGAAACCTTCACAACCGAACGCTGGCCTAATTCAGCCATCCATTCACGTAACGATGCAACCGACACTTCTCGTCCAATGATAATAGCCGCGGGTATTGCAATATAAATAGCGGGGTCTGCCTGCACAATCAGCACCAAAATAACCACAACCATCAATTTATCTGCAACTGGGTCGAGAAACTCACCAAAGGCTGTTTGTAAATTCAACCTTCTTGCTAAAAAACCATCAAACCAGTCTGTCAACGAAGCGACTATAAACAGCAAAGAACACCATACTCTCGCATCTTCTATCGGCAAATAGAAAACAACCATAATCACAGGGATCAACGCAATTCGAAGCAGCGTGAGGATTGTTGGGATATTAAGAATCATTCGACTTTAAAAAATAACTAATTTTCAACCATAATAACATCATTACCCCGTACCACTGTCATGAAAAAAGTCATAAATACGACTCGCTAAGGAGGCATTAATACCAGCAACTGTACATAAATCATCCACACCAGCCGCTTTAATTTCACGCAAGCCACCAAATTGCTTCAATAACAATTGCCGACGCTTTGGACCCAGGCCATCAATTTGCTCTAGTGCAGACTTAGTTTTAACCTTACCCCGTTGCTGACGATGACCACTGATTGCAAAACGATGAGCCTCATCCCGTATCTGCTGCACTAATAATAAAGCAGGCTCATCTGAAGGAAATATAAATGTTTTCCCATCTATTCCTCGATAAATCTTCTCCATGCCAAACTTTCTATCAACACCCTTGGATACACCAATAACCGACACACCTGTAAACTCAATACCATCTAGTGCTTGCATAACTGCTGAGACCTGCCCTTTCCCCCCATCAATTATTAACACTTCAGGAATAATATGCTCTTTATTCTTAGCTCGAATATAGCGCCTACTCACCGCTTGCGCTAACGCCGCATAATCATCACCCGCTGTTACCCCTTTAATATTAAAGCGACGATAATCAGACTTTAACGGCCCATCTTCATTAAGTACTACACAGGATGCAACCGTCTGGTCACCCTGCAAATGACTAATATCAAAACACTCCATCCGTTTAATCTCGACAGGAATATCTAATAAGCTTGCGAGTTTAATTAACCGAGCTTTTGTACTTTCTCGGCTTTGAATTTTTTGAGTCAATGCCATATGTGCATTGTCCTTTGCCATCTTTAACCACTTAGCCCGCTCTGCCCTAGGCTTGTTAACGAGGCTAATTTTGCGCTCAGCTTTATCATTAAAGACCTGCTGCGTTAGTTCAACCTCAACCAACTCATGACTTAATACTATGGATTTAGGCAGCTTCTTTTCTAAGTAGAACTGCAAAACGAATGCACTCAACACCTCCGACTCAGTTTTACCACGTGGCATTTTAGGGAAAAAACTACGTTTACCAATATGCTGCCCGTTACGAATAAAGAACACCTGTATACACGCCATATGTTCTTTAACTTCACAGGCGATAACATCAACCTCACCCGAAGAACCACTAACATATTGGCGCTCCATAATTTTACGTAATTGGGATATTTGCTCGCGAAAAACAACCGCTCGTTCAAAATTTAAATCACTGGCCGCTAGCTCCATTTCTTTGACTAAGTTATCAATTAAACGTTTATTCTTACCCTCAAGAAACAACACTGTATTATCGACATCCGACTGATAGTCTTTCTCGGACACTAGACCCACACAGGGTGCAGTACAGCGTTTTATTTGATGCTGGAGACATGGCCTAGAACGATTAGCATAAAAGCTATCATCACACTGCCGAACCGGAAATATTTTCTGCAATATACTCAGGCTATCACGGACAGCTCCAGCACTTGGATAAGGGCCAAAGTAGCGCCCTAGCTTACCTTTAGCACCACGGTGAAAACTTAATCTAGGGAATTTTTTCTGTGTAGAAAGAAAAATATGCGGGTAGGTTTTATCATCGCGTAAACAAATGTTATACCTAGGCTTAAACTTCTTAATTAACTGGTTTTCAAGTAATAAGGCTTCGCCTTCTGTATGCGTCACAATTACGTCTATCTGCCGCACATGAGACACCATCACGCGTTTTTTACTGTCTTTATCACTCGCATTAAAGTAACTACTAACACGCTTATGTAAATTCTTTGCTTTACCGACATAAATGCACTCATGGCGGCTATCAATCATTTGATAAACACCAGGCTTACGCGTCAATGTCTTTAAAAACTGCTGACTATCGAATTCATCGGATTCTTTTACACTGTCCATAATCATTACTGTGCAAATATCAAGCTAATTTAATGGGTTTCATAATCGTTAGAGGAAGATATATTTTGTAAAAAAAAAGACCTCATGAAGAGGTCTTTTAAATAATATCTTATTTCTTATCTTTACTTGATCCAGGGTTAATTACATTTTTAAACAAACCCTCTTGCATCTCTTTAAATACTTCCATATTTCGATTTGCAAGCGATGTCATCATGGCAAATGGATCTGCCACATGCCCTAAATTACTCCTGACCTTACCCCGTTGCTCAGCAATTAATTTAACTGAGTTTTCTAGGTAACTAGCAAAGTTAGTTTGAAAAGGATCACCATATAAGCGAATCAACTGCTCAAGCATTTCAGCGCTCATAATAGGATTACCATCCTCTTCCTGCTCAAGGATAATCTGCAACAAAACACTACGTGTTAAATCGTCTTTTGTTTTTGCATCGACAACCTTCACAGGCTCTCTATCAATCACAAGCTGACGAACATCACTCAATGTTACATATTTACTAATCGCCGTATCGTACAAACGGCGATTAGGGTATTTTTTTATGACGCGAAAACCTTCCATAAGAAATCAGTACTAATATGTTTTAATCAACTTCTTTCATGCTTAAGCGAACACGGCCTTGACGATCAACTTCAAGTACTTTCACCTTAACCACATCACCTTCAGACAGTTTATCACTGACTTTTTCAACGCGATCTTCTGAAATTTGTGAAATATGAACCAAACCATCTTTACCAGGTAAAATAGATACGAACGCACCAAAGTCCATTAAGCGAACAACTTTGCCTTCATAAATACGACCCACTTCAACTTCAGCAGTAATATCTTCAATACGCTTAAGAGCTTTTTCACCCGCTTCACGATCAACTGATGCAACCTTAACTAAGCCATCATCAGTAATATCGATAGCTGCGCCTGTTTCTTCAGTAATAGCACGAATAGTAACTCCACCTTTACCGATAACATCACGAATTTTAGCAGGGTCAATTTTAAGCGTTAAAATTCTAGGTGCAAAGTCTGACATTTCATTACGAGGCGTCGCTAACACTTCATTCATTTTATCTAGAATATGTAAACGACCTTCTTTAGCTTGATCTAAAGCCTTAGACATAATTTCACTAGTAATGCCTTTGATCTTGATATCCATTTGCAAAGCAGTGATACCTGAATCTGTACCAGACACTTTAAAGTCCATGTCACCTAAGTGATCTTCATCACCCATGATGTCAGACAAGACAGCGT
>Ga0209826_1001622_pt1 | contig 15498 bp, 11 predicted proteins | sample GOMGulsemesocosm_5_FD_184637 | JGI IMG/M metagenome (GOLD analysis project Ga0209826, IMG submission 184637) | Methane-oxidizing microbial communities from mesocosms in the Gulf of Mexico - GOM15C Gulf of Mexico (SPAdes) (version 2) | ecosystem: Environmental > Aquatic > Marine > Cold seeps... | reverse complement strand
TTTCAGAATTGGCCCATGAGCTGGGTTACTCAGAATCGAGTGCGTTTGATAGGGCGTTTAAGCGTTTAACCGGACAGAATCCGTTAGCCTACCGCAAGCAACATAGCTCTCTGTAAAGGAATAAAAAATACCAGCAATAAGCTGGCATTTTCTTTTACGGATCGAGCAATAAAGCTTAGAAGTCCTTATTCAGGGTTATGCCATAGGTCGCGGGCGCCCCAGCGAAGCCTAGCAGCTTGCCGTCTTGTATCGGAGCGTCGATGGTGTCGCCTGCTAGGTACTCTTCACCCAGTACGTTGCGGCCCCAAAGCGTCAGGTTTATTTGCGCGTCTTCAAAGTAGGCGCCAGCGCGCAGGTTCAGCAGGCCGTAGCCAGCGCGAGCCTTAAGCGGGTCACGACTTCTGTCGAGCTCGGTGGTGTATGAGTATTCACCGAAGACATAGCTCTCGATACCGTCAGCCAGTAAGAAGCTATGCTTCAGGCCGAGGGTGGCGAAGTGGCTTGGATCTCCTTCACCGGAGCGATCACAGAAACCGTCGGCATCCTGGGATGGATCTGCAATACCTGTGTGTGCCGGAGTTGCCACCCAGCAGGCGGCCCCTTGGTACTCTTCAAACTCATTGTTGATGTAGGCATAGGCCAGCGAGAACTCGGTATCCTGAGTCGGTTGCCAGAAGAGTTCGAGCTCGAGGCCGGAGGCGGTGCGCTTGCCTGCGTTGCGCAGGATAAAGCTGGTGCCATTATAGGAACTGGCCTGGAAGTCATCCATGTTGGTGAGGTGAGCGGCGACGTTGATACGCAATGCCTGCTCGGGGAACTCGGTCTTGACCCCCACTTCAAGTGACTCGGTGGTCTCGGCATTAAAAGAGGCTGGCACGCCCATAGGAATGCGGTCGGTGTTTAGGCCGCCAGACTTGTAGCCGGTACCATAGGAGGCGTAGACCATGGTGTCTTCCGTCATTAGCCAGCTCAGCTTGAGGGTACCGCTGACCTGTTCATCATTCAGTTTTTCGTGCAGATCAGGACGTGGCGTGAGACTGGTGAATAAATATTGCCCCCAACCGTCGTTGGCGAAGGGGGCCATTTTTGCATTGAAGTCAGGGGTGAGAAAGTTACTGAAATCCCCGTCGCCCAGGGCGCTCAATTCAGCGCCAGCAAGGCCAATATCGGCCGTCGTGTATGCGACGCCATTCAGGAGCACGCCATTGATATTTTGGCTGAAGACCGTCGAGAGGTCCTTGTTTTCATGGGTGTAGCGTAAGCCCGCTGTCAGGACCAGATCCTCGGAGAGGTTGTAATCCAGTTGACCAAAGGCTGCCCAGCTGGTCGATTCCTGTTGAGCTCTGTGTGTGCCCTGCATACCCGGGACAAAGGCCTGGCCGAGGCCAAGGGCATCCAGTCCGCCTTGAAATTCATCCAGCCCCTCTCCAATCAGTATGAAGTCATGCAGCTTATCGCCGATATCGAGCTGGTAGGTCATATCGAGATCTTGCTGAAAGTAATAAGCACCCACTAACGCATTCAGCTTTTCCGTGCTGTAGTCGAGGCGAAACTCCTGGGAGAAGTATTCCAGCTGGGCATCGGCGCCGGTATTGAAGAGGTCAACATCACTGAAGTCAGAGTCGCCGTAGGTAGAGCTCTCGAATTGGCGGTAGGAGGAGACGGAGGTAAAGGTATATTTGTCGAAGTCCCAGATAACTTCAGTCGATAGGCCACGGTCGGTGGAGCTTGATTCTGGCAGGGCATTGAGTGATGTGCTGAAGGTGTCGGAGCTGTTACCGACGACGATGGTGCCCCCCAACGCTTGTAGCAGGGCATCGGACCCGGGTGCTCCGCCGGCTACGGTTAGGTTGTCTTTCACAACCAGTGCGCCACAACAGACCTCGTCGATTTTGGCGTAATCGGCAATCACGCGAATGCTCAGCTCGTCGGTAGGTGTAATCAGGGCCTGCAGGCGTGTGCCCCAGCGGTCGCGGTCATTTATCGTGTCATCACCAATGCCCACGGCGTCAATGTAGCCATCGCGCTGGCTGCTGAATACGGTGCCACGCAGGGCTAAGGTGTCATCAATGAGTGACAGGTTACCGGCCGCAGAGGCATTGAGCATACCCTGATTGCCGGCGGTAATAGAGGCAAAGTCATCGGCTTCGTGGCTCGGGGCTTTGGTGCGAAAATGCACGGCGCCCGCCGCGGTGTTTTTACCAAACAGTGTGCCTTGTGGGCCGCGCAGAATCTCTACCGCTTCCATATCGATCATGTCGTTGATCATGGAGCTCTGACGAGAGCGGTAAACACCGTCTACATAGAGCCCGACAGAAGATTCCACGCCAAAGTTTGATGACTCTGAACCGATGCCGCGGATACTGAAGCTGGTGTCGTTGGCGTTATTTTGTTGCTTGACTCTCAATCCAGGGGTGTTGGTTTGTAGATCAAAAATATCCTGGATGGCGGCTTCTACTATCTGATCACCGCTAACCGCGGTAATGGCAATGGGCACGTCTTGCAGGTTTTGTGCGCGCTTCTGTGCGGTCACCACGATCTCTTCTAGGATGAAGGTGTCTTCTTGAGCGGCGGCATGAGCGCTAAAGCTGCTGATGCTGATCGCGGCGGCGAGCAATGATATTGTGGTGGTTAAATGATTTGTCGTTTTAGTATCTGAGATTTCAAATGGACGATAGCTTTTAATACTCATAGTTCTTTTCCCCTTATCATTATAGGTATTCCACAAAAGCACAGTGGCAGTCAGTGCTTTGCCAGAAAGTCAGCTGTGGCTTGGGTAGGGGTATATTCACCTTTCAACAAAAGAAGTCATCCATTGGCACAGCGACCTTTAGTCCTTCATCTCTATTTCAACGGGACTACCCAAGAGTGAATACTTTAGAGAGTCACCCACTGAGTGGCTTGGTAATTTGAGTCCAAAAATTGATATTCCGTGCCATTTACCATTGACTGTGATTATTTTTCAAGAGGAGCAGGCTTAACCTAAAATTTGACACAAAATGTCAAACATTAGGCTCAGTCTGTAAATCAATTATAACGCAGCTAGGCTAATCTACCCTCTCGTTAGCGACCACAGCGAAGACCTTGTGGGCTGTTAATAAGCACATATTTATTTAGTTTAAAGAATATTTAAAATGCATTAGCAGCGCTAACCCACCGGTGGTCTACAGGCTGACGAAGACATTTAATTAATGGGGATAACTCCAATGGCTATATCACGTCGAAATTTTTTACTGGGCAGCAGTGCCGCCGCTATGGCGACACCAGGTATTGCAGGCCTTGCCAGGGGCCGTGACGGGGTTGAGATAGACGGAGTAAGAGAGCCAAGTTTGTGGACTTCCGAGATTTCCCCTTTGCCTTCTCTGCCGCAGTACCAAGGTGATCGCAATGTCGACCTTGCCATTGTAGGTGGCGGCTATACCGGCTTGTCTTGCGCTTACTACGCTAAACGTCTTCGTCCAGATTGGAATATAGTGGTTCTTGATTCTCACCAGATCGGTTCAGGTGCCAGTTCGCGTAACAGCGGAGCCGTATCGCCACGCTACGTCGGTATTGATGATGTTGATATGCCTCAGCGAGGGTTGCAAAGGCTGCAACACTTTATAGAAACTGAAGAGATAGATTGTAATTTTTTGCCGGCAACCAACCTGCGTCTTTTGAAAACCAAGAGTGATGGGCAGCAAGCCCGCTCATCGCTTCAGGCTGGTGGACAATGGGTTTCACCAGAAGAACTTCGCGAGCGTGCCGGTACATCCTATTATGCCGGAGGTGGTGTTGAGTACTCAGGCATCTATAAAGTTCACCCGGCAAAGCTGGTAGCGGGACACGTAAAGGCTGCCATTGGGATGGGAGTCGAGTTATATGAAAATTCCCCTGTGCTCGACATTAAAAGTGGCAAGCACGCGCTACTCAGTACCCCGGGGGGAAATATAAGCGCAAAGCATGTATGCATCGCAACCAACGCCTACACCCCTCGCCTTGGTTTACTTGAATATAATATGTTTCCTGTGCACCAGTATACGTTCGCCACTCGCAAATTGAGTGCGGCTGAAATTCAAGGGCTTGGCTTGGACCGTTGGGACATTCGTTTCGAGAAGGTCACTCTGCCGGTGACTTTCTGCCTGATGCCCTCTGGTCACTTCTTCGTGCGCATGGTGCTAGGTTATGCCAGTCATAATTCGAGCCAATGGCAGGATATAGAGGGCGCCAAGCGACTTGCCAAGCAGGTCTTTGAACAGCGCTATCCGAGTATTGCCAACATAGGTTTGCAGCATGGCTGGCATGGCGTGACCGGACACACACCGTTGAGTAAGCCGATTGCTGGGCCTATTGGTGACGGCAACATTCATGTCAGTGTGGCCTACAATGGCTCAGGCATTATGCCCAGCCATAACAACGGCTACCTAACGGCCTGCAATATAATTGGCCAGGACGATCAGGACATTCGATTCCTGACCGGCGATAAAGGCCTTACGCCTTTTCCGGGAGATTTTTACCGCAGCTTAATGTTAAAACCCTTTATGAACTTGATGACACCTGTGTGATCTTGGCGCTGGTTAACACTTTTCTTGCCCGTCTATCTACCAGCGTGTCGATTGCCGTGTGAAGCTAACCGGTCGTTCATGGAGATGTGCATGAACCGCCCCCAATACAAACAGCCAGCGAGTTTTCAATACTTAAGCCTACAGAGCCTGATTCAAGCGTTGCCATACCAGCTTGTCCGTGGTTTCTTCCTGCTCGGCTGATAGGGTGAGCTGGTTGCCTTGCTCATCAAAGCAAAAATTGCGTACGAGTGTTGTGCCTACCCACTGCGGCATCATGCTGTTTTGAATGTGGTGATGTACGCTCTTGTCTTCAATTTCAAAGGGGCCGCAATAGCTGATGTATCCGAAGCCGGCGAGAAACCAGGGCACTACTTTACTCACCTCTTCTGGCGAGAGTGGCTCCTTTGAATTGCTCAATAATTGTTGCTTTAATTGTCCGGTAGCCAAGCGATCTTGAGAAACTGGCGCGCGGTTTTTTTCCATCAGTATGGCCGATACCCAACCATCGGGGGAGTAGATGATATGACCATCAACCTGCCCACCAAAAGGCAGGCGGGTGGTGTTACTCGGTGCGTGGGTCACGGACCACTCTTTGAGCTTCCAAACACCGTGGAATTGTTCAGGCTGCTGTGACATAGATGCTCTCCTCGATTTTAAATATTCTTTTAATGGGGTTTCTCTCGATGCGGCGTTTACAGATTGTTGGGCATCAACTGAGCTTGCTTAAAAGAGCTGGCCCCAAAGTTGGCTCGAAACCAAGCGTATAAACGCACGATGAGCAGTGCCGGCTTTGGTTCGTATTGCACCAATGCCTGTTGATAACTCGGGCGCTGCTGCATACGCGAAAACCAGTGAGACAATTTGGGGTAGGCGCCTAGGGGGAAGTGCATCAGCCCCAAGCGGTGTACATTAACGATCCAGGCCATGTCGGCAATGCTAAAGCGCTCGCCAGCGAGCCAGTTGTTTTTGCTCAGGTATTGCTCGAGCTGCTGCAGAGCGAGGTGCATGCTGACAACGCTGTGACTGACTCTTTTATCACCCAACCCCTGCTTAGAAGAAAACTGCTGATGGAACTTCAGTAGGTTCTGATTGCGCAGTTTCTGTTTAAGCGTTTCAAGTTGCCGCGGGTTTTTTTTTGCCATGGGTTTAAAGAGGTATTCAAATGACAGGGTTTTGAGGTGTATTTGTGTGTCGTTGACCAGTGTTATGAGCGAGTGCAGATGCTCCGAATCCAGCCCCTGTCCCTGCATAAAACTCGGCGCTGCAGCCGGCCCCGAAAATTGTTGGTCTAAATATTCCAGAATGTCGGTGGATTCAATAATGACGGTGCCGTCGTGGATCAGGGTTGGCACAACCCCATTGGGGTTGATGCCCTGATACCAATCGCTCAGGTTCTCGTCCTTGGCCATATTCATCTCATGGCTGATCCAGGGGAGCTGTTTCTCTTCAAGCATCATTCGCACCCGTTGAGAGCAATTACTCATGCCCGCGTGAAACAGGTGGAGTCCTTTCCATTTAGTGACTTCCAAGGTTTTTGGAATGATGATGCCCATTGGTATTACCCTGTGCTGATTCGTTGATAGATTAAGTGGTCGTTACACTTTGCTTAGCTCGCTTCGCGAATCAGGTTTTTCTGCGCGCCCAGATTAACGAGACCATCACTGCTCTGAATGGTGGTGGTTAAGCGATCGCCGGGTTTCAGGTAGCGGCCATTGCTTTTTTGGCCCTTAATAAAGAACTTCCACTTGAGCGACTCAGGCAGAAGTTGGACCAGTTTAACGATGGGCGCGGGTGGAATTTGCATGGCGCAGCCACTGGGGGTACCGGTCATGACCAGATCGCCCACATCTAGGTCGCTGACCTGTGTGAATTCACTGAGCGATTCCGCCGGTTTGAACACCAAGTTTTCGGTCGAGTCCTGTTGGCGCACCTGATCGTTAACCTTGAGCTCCAGGTTCAGTGAGTGCAGGTAGTGCATGTCCTCTTGTTCCAGCAGGCAAAGTATTGGACCAACCGGGCAGAATGTACGGTAACTCTTGCCTTTGAAAAACTGCATTTGCGGCACCTGTACATCGCGGGCGGAGATATCATTACCAATGACAATGCCGGCCACCACCTGATGAATATTGTCATCGGTTATTGCCATCTCGCGATCGACACGGCTACCGATGACAAGACCTAACTCGACCTCGTAATCCAGCAGCTCCACGTGGGCGGGACGTAGGATGTCGCTGTTACCCGCGCAGATGCTGGCACTGGATTTGTTAAAAAACATGTTGAAGGATTTTGCGTCTGGGTCCATTCCCGACTCCAACATATGCTCCCGATAATTGGCGCCTTGGCACAATACCCGACCGGGGCTTTTAACGGGGCTCAATAACTCGACATCTCTTAGCGCGATGGAGTTGGCATCCGCTGTTTGCAACGCGCGCTCTTGAATGGCATAGGCACTGTCGCGGCCACGCTTCAGGAATTCTGCGGTACTGTTGAACTCGCCTTCTATTGGGTGCACGCGTTGGTTGAGTAATACGCCCCATAAACCGATTTGACTGGGGGCTTTTGGATTGCGGTAGTGAACAATGTGGCAAATCATGATGTACCTCGTAAAAATCGAATAGGTTTAAATAACGGGTTATGTGTTGGCTGGTGTCTTTAGTTGGTCGCGGCTGCTGGTTTTAAAGCCTTGGATAACCGTTTCAGCTTCTTCACACTCAACTCGTCATCACTGGGCAGGCGTGTGATCAAACTCTTGATCATCTTCCAGGGTTTATCGGCACCGGTGAAACTGGCGCTCATGGCTGGGCCCCACTGATGTTGTGCCTCGCTGTGAAACGGGTGATAGCCGGTGGGCGTATCGGCGACAAACAGATCGCCATCGGCGTAGTGTTCAAACATGTCACCGGCCGCGTCGCGCCAGTAGTCGAAAATCTGACTGCCGAGAATGTGCCGGCCGATACCCCAGGCGTGTTTGTGATTTCTCTTCTCTAAGCACTGTTGGCCAATGGCGATCTCTTCCATGGAGTCCAATTCAAAGGCGGTGTGTTCGTGGCCTAGATTAGGCACGAGGGCCAGAGCAATGGTGTGGTGATCGGTGGGCGTGTCACCCTGATCGCAGCGCAAGAAGGCAACGATGGGTGAGGGGTCGTCAGCTAGGAACTGAAAATCCGAGACGATCAGGCCCAAGGTATCCTGATACCAATGCACCGACGCTTTAACACTTTTCACACTGTGTACCGTGTGCCCCAGTTTGTTCACCACGGGCGCGGCGATGGTCTTGCGCACGGTTTCATTGATGCGCTTTTTGGTATCGCTGCTGTTCCACTCAGGCTGCGCGGGTTTGTCGATGGGCGCCAAGTTTGAGAGCTCGCAATTGACCTCCAGCGTCAGGCCGTTGGGGTCTTCGAGGGTTACATAACGCCCGCCCATTGGGCCACTGCGTTGCAGTACCGGCAGGTTAAAGTGATCGGCAAGCGTTTGAACGCCCTTGGCCGAAGCGGTCAAACCCAAGCGGTCAAACTTGGCGTCGCCCTTCTCGATAACCAAGGCGTGGTGTTGGTGAGAGCGACCGCGCAGGTAAAGGCTATCCCCATCGCGGCTGTCGACAAGCAAACCGAAGTCGATAAAAAACTGGCTGGCGGCCTCGATATCAGGGCGTTTGACAACAAAATAAGCGAGGCCTTCGACTTTAATCAGCGGTTTCGCGCTGCGCTCTCTCACCGTGCAATGGGCTTTAAACTCGGCGCTGCTGCTTTGGGCGGTTGTTGTCATAAGGTGGACCTCAGCGTTTTTAGTGGGCTCGTAAACTGACTTAGTTGGTCGATAATAACATAAGTGAATATTATTCATAGTTGATTGTTGTTTGTTTTATGTGGGTGGAAACCAAACCAGAGGGCAAAGCCGGTGGGGTAATGGGGCCTTTTGATATTAGAGGTGAGCCATATTCAGGTATGAATTTCCGTTGTTCAAATGCTACACTCAGCGCTTAATTCCGGCCTTATTAAGGTGGGTGCGGGGAGTCAGTCAGTGGCACTTTGATCGCAAAAATCAGCGACAGGGCAGCCAAGCTAGGGGTAAAAGACAAGATGGTGGAAGCGGTAAAGGTGGATAGAGGCGCGAGGCGCAAGGCGAGAACACGTAAGAAATTGTTGGACGCCGCGAGCATGTTGTTTGCACAGGGCCCTTTGGAAGAAACCAGTATTGTTGAGATCACCGACGCGGCCGATGTGGGCCTGGGGACGTTTTACAATCACTTTGAGTCGAAGAGCGAACTGCTCAAGGCGCTGGCCGATGACTACCTCATCAATTATGCCGAGGGGCTGGATGCATTAATTGCCGATGTCACCGACCCTGCGGCGATCTTTTGTCTTTCTTATCGCTACACCATTCGCACGGCGGCAGACCCTGCAGCCTGGTCAATTGTCACGCAGATGCCGCAAGAGTATGTGCGTGCAGGTATTGCGGCGCGCAGTCACGCGGATATTGAAATGGGGGCCAGTACGGGTCGCTTCACCCTGGGTGATGTCGATGAGTTTGTCAGGTTTCTGTCCTACTCCATCATCGGTGTGATGGGTGGGGTGGCCGATAAGTCCCTGAGTCTGGAACACGCAGAGTCTTTTGTTGTGTATTACTTACAACAGCTGGGGCTGGATGCGAAAGAGGCGCAGTCACTGTTGGCTGAACCTATGCCAGAAGCCATGCCTGTAACTCCGCTAGACGCGGCGGAATAATCTCAGAGCTTGAGAGCGAAGCCATCGCAGCCTCGAGTGCTGTGATCACCTGCATGCTTGCGGGTGATCACTGGGCGTAAACAATGGAAAGCCATGATTTCCTTCGCTTAACGCCACACTCTCCTCTCTCTAGTCTGCAAGTCGGATCAACTGCTTACCAAGGTTCACGCCTTCGTAGAGTTGCGCCAGTGCCAACGGGGCGTTTTCCAGCCCATCGATAACACTTTCTTTATAATTGAGTTTTCCCTCGGTATACCAGCTCGCCAGCTGAGTCAGTGCCTCTGGGTATTTTCCCATGTGATCAAGTATGACAAAACCGCTGACGTTGAGGCGGTTGGTCAATATGTATCGATCACGCCTTGGCCCAGTGGGGGTCGGGATCCAGCTGTCGATGGCGGCGGTACCCACTTGAATGGCGCGCCCGTGCAGCGCCATGCAGGGGTAAACCGCATCGGCTATGGCGCCGGATGTGCTGTCAAAAAACACATTCACACCATTGGGGGCCAGCGCCTTGATGGCCACTTCGATATCGCCACAGGTTTTGTAGTTGATGGCGTGGTCGTAACCAAACTCTTCGGTACACAAGTTCACCTTATCATCACTGCCCGTCAGGCCAATGGTGGTGCAGCCAGCTAGCTTGGCGATCTGGCCGGCAATGCTGCCAACGCCGCCGGCGGCTGTGGATATCACCACGGTATCGCCGCTTTTTATTTGACCGTTTTCATAGAGTGCGAAATAGGCGGTGAGGCCGCTGGGCCCCAGTGCGCCTAGCGCTGTGGAAACAGGGGCCAGCTCTGGGTCAAGCTTGCGTACCATAAATGAAGCATCCGCAACACAATACTCCTGCCAGCCAAACATCCCATAAACGAAGTCACCCTCGGCGAAGTCCGGGTGGTTGGAGTCCACAACCCGAGCCACTGTGATCGAACGCATCACCTCGCCAATGGCCACCGGCGGCAGGTAGTTCTGTTCAAGCGATACCCAACCGCGCATGGCCGGGTCGATTGAAAGGTAAAGGTTTTTAACGGCGATGTGGCCCTCAGGAGGCGTCAGCTCAATGTCCGTGGTGACGCTTGAGAAGTGTTGAGGGCCAGGGATGCCATCTGGGCGCTCAGCCAAAACGAGTTGTTGGTTTTTCATATTGGGGTACCTAATTGTCGTAAAGCCGTTGCTTGGAGGCCAAACCCTATTGGCATAACCGTTCGCTCAGTGTCCTGTTTCATGGCTACTCAATCACCTAGGGGTCAGTCGAAGACAGTATACTGAACTATATTCACTTATGATGGCAAGTATAAATTAGCCTGTTTGAAAATCCGCCTAGCGTCCTATCTGGCTTTTTCTAGCCGTTAAGCCCTCCCCCTGATTGCTCTTATTGGAATGCGGTATATGCACATTTGTTATACTGATCACTATTGAATATGATTACAGTTAAGAATATAGTTCACTTGAGGTATACGGCCTAGGCATTCATTTCATGGCTAGGTCTCCGAGAGTTTTGTCTTTGCTAGGCGAGACTCAATAGCCTTCTGCGAAGGTTCTGGCCGGGTTTTTAGCGACAACACCGGCCCATAAATATAATGAAACATAGGAGAGAGAACTCATGCACATGAGCCCTAGAAAATCATTGGCGATCGCGATCGCCACCTTGTCTACCGCTGGCGTTTCCACAAGCGCGATGGCACAAGAAGGCTTCCTGCTAGAAGAAGTGATTGTCACTGCGCAGAAGCGTGAGCAAAGCCTGCAGGATGTCCCCGTCTCGGTGAATGTCATTGCGGGTGATGACATCGCCAAGTCAGGCATCGGAAATTTTGAAGAGTTGTCGAGCCAGGTCCCCAATCTGTCCATCAACGAGGGGCCCATGGGAATGAAAATTTTCATTCGCGGTCTGGGTTCCGGTGCTAACCAGGGTTTTGAACAGTCGGTCGGTTTATTTATCGACGGAGTCTATGCGGGTCGAGACCGTCAATTCCAAGCGGCCTTTATGGACGTCGGCGCGGTTGAAGTATTGCGTGGCCCGCAGGGTACTTTGTTTGGTAAAAACACCATCGCCGGTGCCATGACGGTGACCTCTGCCAAACCCAGCGACGAATTCGAGGCATCGCTTAAAACCACCTTTGAGCCGCGCTACGAAAGCTACAGTACTGAAGGTGTTGTGTCCGGCGCTATCGCCGATAATCTGATGGGGCGCCTTGCGTTTACCCACTCTGAGTCAGGCGGCTACATGGAAAATACGGCGCTCGATACAACCGAGCCGGTCAGTCGCACCACCGCCGCTCGTGGCACCTTGTTGTGGCAACCCACCGATGAACTCGAAGTGCTCGCCAAATACGAAAATGGCCACAGCCGCACCTCGGGCAGTAACTATAAAGTAGATGCGCCGGGTTCGTGGGCTGATCTGCTTGGCGACGGCGACGCGCAGTACAAGGCCACCGATGCCAGCAAGCGCTCAACCTCAACCCCCGAATCAAAAGACACCAACAGCGAGAGTGTCACCCTCAATGTTAACTACTCGCTGGGTGAATACGAGTTGACCTCCATCACCGGTTATTCTGAGTACCAATATGAGGATATTCTGGACGCCGATCAAACCTCTTATGAAGTGCTCAACGCGTCACTGAACCAAGACTTTCATCAGTGGAGCCAAGAAATTCGCCTGACGTCTCCTCTGGGTGGCGATGTTGATTTCATCACGGGCCTGTTTTATCAGAGCACAGACTTACACCACATTAAGCGAGGCAACCTTAATATCTCCGACTACAGTGCTACTGACCCGATACTGGCGTTTGTGCCAGCGTCACAGTCAGACACAGAGTTTGATCAACAGTCTGAGACCTACGCGGTATTTGCCTCGCTGACTTGGCATGTTAACGATGTGCTGCATTTGACGGGCGGGCTGCGTTACACCGTCGAGGAAAAACAAGCCAACAGAGATTTGAGCTTCAACGACTATGAGTCCGCCACACCGCTGGCCGATGTTTACAGCCCGAGTGCAGCGCCTATTGCGGGCCTAGGTCTTAACGAGTACGACATCGCCGTGTTGGGTTTGCATCAGGTATCCATGTATGAACATCAGGTTGAGGGTGAACGCCGCGCCGAAGATGTGTCGCCTGCGGTAAAAGTGCAGTACGACCTCTCTGAGGACGTGATGCTCTACGCCAGCATCAGCAAAGCGTTTAAGTCCGGTGGTTTCAGTGAGGCAGGTTTACAGGGCGATGACCCAGGTGAATACGCCACCTCACCCACCGCTTTTGACTTCGATGAAGAAGAAGCCTTGTCGTTTGAAGTCGGTGGCAAGACAACCCTGCTCGATGGCGCGGCTAAATTAAATTTTGCCCTGTATCGCACCGAATACAGCGACCTACAGGTGAGTTCATTCCAGGGCGACGTGTTTGTGGTGGGTAATGCCGCCGAAGCCATCAGCCAGGGTTTAGAGATGGACGGCACGGTACGCCTCAGCGAAAGTTTATTTGTTAATGCGTCGCTGGCCTATTTGGATGCGACCTACGGCGAATACAAAAATGCCAGCTGCACCGCTGCGCAGTTATCGGCCAGTGTGGGCGGTTGCTCTCAGGATTTATCTGGGCAGGCCTTGACCAATGCGCCCGAGTGGTCGGCTAATATTTCTATGGATCATATGATGCCGATTGGCGACAAGCTGGAGCTTCGCAGTCATCTCAATCTGGTCTACACAGATGAGCAGTACACAGCAACCGACCTCGATGCGAACTCGTTGGAAGAGGAGCACACCACCCTTAATGCGCGTCTGGCAATCGGAGACCAGAACGGCAACTGGGAGTTGGCGCTGGTGGGCAAAAACCTGACCAATGAAGAAATTCGCAGCTGGACCAATGACTTGTTTTATCTAGAAGACGCGCTCTTCTCTTACGTGGAACCACCCCGCACGCTGGCGCTGCAGTTTAACGTCAACTACTAGGCTGTGTCTAAAGCGGTTCGCTTGTTGCAAAACAAGCGAGTAGGGAATAGAGGAAAACAAGGTTAGAAATCAGAGGGAAGAAACGAGAGTAGAGAAAAATAGAGGATAGAAGGGAAAAGGGATTTCCTCTTCTATTTTCTTTAATTTTTCAGAGGTGCCTTAGGCCTTAAGAAGTTAATCAGGCTGCTCTGAGTGGGGTTTTCATTGCTTAGCGCTGCTCTTTACAGGTCACTCTGACTTTGGTTTTTAACGTTTCCTTTATCTTCTGAACTTATCTGTCTGAGTATTTTTTGAACCGCAAACTGACGGCAAAGAACATGAGGTTTTCCAATAAGTGGTTAGTCAGACTGAAAGCATATGAATGTTTAAGCGAATGACAAAAAGGTTAGAAAATCCTTTAATTACTTCTGCGCAAGAATCAATAGCGGTCAGCTGGGCTGATCACAGCCAAACCACCGCGATTGAGCACGTGGGTGTATATCTGTGTGGTTTTCACATCCGAGTGGCCAAGTAATTCTTGCACCGTGCGAATGTCATACCCCGTCTCCAGCAGCTGCGTGGCAAAGGTGTGCCGAAACGTATGGCAACTTACTTTCTTGCGCACACCCGAGGCGGCAACCGCCTTCCTTAAATGCTTCTCCAGTGAACTGGGGTGTAAGTGGTGGCGCTTTTGCACTCGCTCTTCACCACTGAGCGCACGCGGGTCATAGCTGCGTTTATAAGACGAAAATACAAACTGCCAATGCAAACTGCGCGCCTGATTAGGGTACTTTTTCGCCAACGCATAGGGCATCGCCACCCGACCAAAACCGGCGTCTAAGTCTATCTGATGTAACTGCTCCGCCAGTTTGATATAACGGCCTAAATCCTCACGACAACTCTGTGGCAATAAGGTGACACGATCCTTACGACCCTTGCCTTCTCGAACAATCAACTCATTGCGCTGAAAATCAACATCTTTTATCCGCAAGCGATGTATCTCATTTTTACGCAGCCCCGCGCCCCAAGCCAGTTGAATCATAGTGGTATAGGGCGGCTTTAAGTGCACCAAGATTGCGCTGACTTCTGCAGTCGTCAACACCACGGGGATACGCCGTGTTTCTTTGGCTCTAATCGCATTGACGTTTTCTAAAGGTTTATCGAGCAGGTGCCTGAATAAAAAGAGGAGCGCGTTAAACGCTTGGTTTTGTGTATTGGGCGAACAGTGTCGATCGACGGCAAGATAACTTAAGAAGTCGGTCACCCCCTCGGCAGCAATCGACTCAGGTGTTTGGTACTTCATGTGTCGAATAAATTGAAGAATCCAATAGCAGTAAGTGCGCTCAGTGGCCAAAGCCAAGTGACGACTGCGAATACAACGACGAACCTTCGCCATAAATGGGCTGTTTGGCATAACGACCTCCGCCATGAGTGGTGTATATTTATACAGTAGTCGGTTTTGCGCTCTTTTCAATCAGTGCGTTTATTTTGGCACCCATTTCAACAATGAGTTTTTATCAGTGAAAACAATAGGTTATGGTTGGTTTTTGGCGAGAATGGCAGGGTTGATAGGCAGAAGGTGAAATAACGGGCCCTTACGGCCAAAATCACCCGCGTCGGGTGTTTTCTGCCCAGTGTAAAGAGCCAGCGAGAACCTTTTTTAAATCAGGGATATACAGATGAAATGGACTTCACAAAAAAGCACATAGACAGACGTTTCCGTGTTATCTGGAAAAATGCCACTTAATCGAGACGCGTCTCGATTATCTAATTAACACGGACGCGTCCGTTCAATAAGCGTTATGTGTAATCAAAGAGTGAAGTAATGGATGATTTAGTCGGAGAGATTGGAAAGGGATTTCTACGGGGTGTAGGCTATATCCTGGCAGAAATTTTCTTCGGTACTATTTGCTACTGGGTCGGCTGGCCCATATGTAAGGTTGTTACTCTAGGAAAGTATCCAGCATCTAGTAACACGGTATATCTAGATGATTATTCTGGTGATAGGTCTGGCTTTTGGTGCAGTGGTGTTGGTTTTTTAACCATTTTCTTTGTCGGCCTTTACTTCCTCGGTTTGTTTTCATAATGAGCAAGTCACATAACAAGCGCAGGTTGCAGACTTCATGGAGCGTCATCCGCTTTGCAAAGGGCCGCAAACCGGCCGCCACACCATTCCGCTGTAACTGCGGGCGTTATGTAGGTAAGTGAAGTATGGATATATTTTACTCTTTAGTTCCTGTGGTTTTTTTACTATTAGTTGAATGGTTATCGAAATATTCAGGCTTTAGTATCAGAACAGGGATTCTCGTCGGCC
>Ga0209826_1001621_pt1 | contig 15499 bp, 10 predicted proteins | sample GOMGulsemesocosm_5_FD_184637 | JGI IMG/M metagenome (GOLD analysis project Ga0209826, IMG submission 184637) | Methane-oxidizing microbial communities from mesocosms in the Gulf of Mexico - GOM15C Gulf of Mexico (SPAdes) (version 2) | ecosystem: Environmental > Aquatic > Marine > Cold seeps... | reverse complement strand
ATCGCATCATCCCTTGAACAACTTGATCCTTACCTACAATTAACCGACGACATTGTTGCTCGTGTCCAATCCAGTTGGCCAGGCCCTGTTACCTGGATAATTCCTGCACAACCCTGGGTTCCTCAATGGCTCACAGGCAAACATTCATCTTTAGCCGTCAGAGTAACAAACCACCCTATCGCTCGATTATTGTGTGAAGAAAATGAAGGCCCTATCGTTTCGACTAGCGCCAACACCAGTTCAAAGCCACCAGCAACGACAGCCTGGGCAGTTTCTAAAAACTTGGCGAGTAATGGATTATTTATTGTCCCTGGGGCAGTGGGTAAATTAAAACAGGCCACGCCTATTTTTGATGTTTTAAGCCAGCACAAATTAAGATAACCTTTAGCACTTCAATTATGAGTAGCCCCTCAATCTAAATCGAACACATTCGTATATTAGTTTTGAATTTAACTGACAACTAGGCGATGAATGTTTTCGATGCCTGTTAATCATGTATAAAATATATGTTATCCCATTTAGAATTACTGGCTTCAAATAGTATTATTGAAATGCACTTAATGTTAGAGCGTATATTATTTGGGTCGAGATAATAACTTGTTAGGTCTCTTCGAGGAAAAATCATAAATAACAAGTATTTGAGTAAACCCTCCTCCTCAGACAAAAGTGCCAAAAAGTGGGAGGTATACTTAAAATATGCATTTTGCTAAAGTATCGAACCATTGAAATTTAGTAGAGATTCAAATTAATGAATAAGAATTGGGAAGATGACTACAAAACTGCGTGGTGTGAGAGAGAAAGGCTAAAACAAGAGAACTCCACTGATAACTGGTTATACATTGGACTTGATATTCAGCGCAATCACATGGCTAAAATCGGATTAACGACTGGATCATTGGGAACAAGAGCGAGTGGGAGTCAAAATCCTTTTTATGCTTTGTATTGTGCTTTTAAAATAAAAGAAGGTGTAGTTTCTGAAAAAGTCACTGAAATAGAAAAAGGAGTTATTAACTTTCTCAGTAAATTCTATAGTCGTATACCTCATGCAACTTCGGGAAGGCTTTCAGAGTGGTTTGATGTCACACCCTCAGAAATGAGGGAACTTGTTCACGACTTTCTTTATGATAACTACAATTTGTACATGCACTGTTATCATTGTCCAGAACGAGATATTGGAGTTATTTATTCATGGGAAAACAAAAAGTTACTGGAGGGTGCTTCACGAACCCAATATCAAGCGAATGATTTAAGTTCTCCTCCTGTCGATTCACGCTGTTATATGCCTGGCGGGTGTGGTGAAGATTGTGATTGTTGGGATTGACAATCCTCCAAATAATATATTCACCTAATCGGGTAAGGGCTGGTTTTTCTCCAGCCCTCGCAATCAATCCCAAAGCTGGCTACGACATCTTACCGCCCCCCATGCTCTCGCATGAGAAAGGCAAGCTCGGCTCCTCTTTGAGAAAGGTTCAGGCCTTCACCGTGTCCCAACCATTACCGAGATCATGGGGTCAGCCAACTTGAAATGACTGAAAGAAAGTAAATTTAGCTAACTATCAAGGTTTTTATAGCTTGGCAATCAACTTGCCTTTATTTTTCTAATGCATAGCTCATCTTGTTGAAAAAAAGTACTTCGTCATGCGTGGCTTTGACGCTAAACACAGCAAGCTCGGTAGGTTGGGTTGAGGTAAGAAACCCAACATGTTGCGTAATGCAAAGACGTTGGGGTTCCTACCGTCACCCCAACCTACCGCACTATGAAATAATTAAGGATATTTGTTTGGGCAGGTTAATTTTAAATTACAGATTCAAAAGTATTTAAGCAAAGTTATATACGTATTTCGGTATTATCATTATGTTTTACAGCAATGAGCATGAGCCTATTCATGTTCATGGGAAATTCCAAGGAAAGGAATCAAAAGCTGAGATCATAATAGATAACGGAGAAGTAAAGGAAATCCATATTAAGTCTGTTAAAGGTAAAAGTCCTTTACCAGCAAATAACTTACGTGATTTTAAAGCATTTGTAGATACTTATGCTGATGAAATAGTGAACAAGTGGATTGATTATTTTGTACTTCATAAGCAAATCTCTTGTGAAAATATAAATAGGAGAGTCTAAATAATTTTAGATGAACAAGTTATTTCAGTGGAAAAAGTAAATCATGTTGGTGATTTTAAGCTCGAATTAGAATTTAATGATAAAACCCGTCAAGTGGTAGATTTTTATCCATTCTTATCAGGTTCACTTAATCCATTAATCAGAAAATATTTATCACCTAACGAGTTTTCAAAATTCAAAATAGATGAAGGGGATTTGGAGTGGAATGATTATGACCTTTGCTTTCCAATTGCTGATCTCTATGAAAATAGAATAGTACATTAAAATTTCTGGCTGAGAATATAAACTTTAGATAAATTGAGTTTTTGTGGAAATATGAAAACGGAGCAAAGAAAGCAAAGCCTGATTACTGCCAAGCTTTTATAACCAAAAGGGGCATAGCTGAGTTCTGATGTTTGCCAAGTTTAGTGCTGAATACAGTAAGTAAGTTATTTAATACTTAGGCAACAAACTTTAAAATTAGTGCTCGTATATTTTCTTAGATGATCCTATTGTTAGCTTGGCAGTTTAAAGTGGCACTTTCCTTTGTCATTTTAATTTAGACCCTTGCTTTGTCTCTACAATTAAAAGTCATAATAATCTATACTACAAAGCAAGAATATCAAAAAACAATCAGGATAAGCAGATGGACTCTGTACTGCTATTGATAATTGGCGAAAACAGAATATTCAATAAGGCATCAATCACTAAATATTAATAGTTATTTTATTACCAAAACTTGAAAAAGAATAAATATTATTTTTTATAACAAAGTTAAGGTAAAACTAAAAAGGTTATCATTATGCTAGATAAAACCATCAATCTATCTATTCCTGTTAAAGAGAGCATTTTATTTTCACTCAAGGAATCAACAGAAGAATTTTCCCGAGAGCTTGTATATCTATCTGCACTAATGCTGTATAAACGCAGAAAATTATCATTAGGTAAAGCGGCTGAATTAGCAGGCTACAATAAAATTGACTTTATCTTTAAATTAAAAACAGAAGGGGAAGCTATTTTTGATTATAACGATGATGAAATTGACGAAATTTTTAGTGCTAGTAAACAACTTCCATGAAAGTTGTTGCCAATACTACACCTCTTATTTCACTTGCATCCATAGGTAAACTTGAGCTTCTTAAAGATGTTTTTGGAGAAATTATAGTTGCCGAGGCTGTTTATAACGAAATAAAAGCCAAACAAGGTTATGGATACAATGAAATTGATACTGATTACATTAAAGTACAGAGTATCAAAGGAATAACCTATCGTGACTTTTTGCTAACTCAGCTAGATTTAGGAGAAACAGAAACAATTATTCTGGCAAAAGAAATAAAGGCTGATTTTGTTATTATTGATGAAAATATCGCTCATAAGGTTGCTAAATCAAGCGAGTTAAATGTTGTCAGAACATTATCAATATTGCTGAGAGCAAAAGAAAAAGGGCTTATTCCAGCATTAAAGCCATTACTTGATGAAATGATAATTAAAGGTAGATGGTATTCACAGCGAGTTTACAAAACAATTCTTGAACAGGCTGGAGAAATCTAGTTATGTGGTAGTCATGATTTTTTTATGAGCCTTTTAACAGCATTTTAGGTTTTGAGTAGGAAAGTAAACACGGTACTTACAATAAGTTTTTATAACTCAAAGTTCCACCAGACAAGCTGATGAACTTTGCATTAAGCTATCAATAAAAATACCAACAGACTTAGAAATTCTATCTGACATATACAAGAATAATTATAATAAGTTCTATGATTTTTCAGATACAGAAAAAGATCGTCATAAGTAGGCAAGCACAATTAACTTAACATTTTTATTTTCGTTATCCCCGAGTTTTATTATCGGGAATCTACTACTTAGGTCTTATGGATTCCTGCTAAGAGCACGCAGGAATGACGGTATTTTTTTGTTAAGTTCATTTTACCTGGGTGCTTACCACGGTCTACGTTCCTATTAATCTATTCGATAGATGCTGATGAAATAGTAAAAATACAAGAAGAGTAAATCATATTTTATAACTCACTTCTTACTTCCTTATTTATTTTAAATCATTCCCAGTGATACAGCTTCGTGCTTCGGGTAGCGGTATATTCTGTTTTAGCAAGCGCTTATTAAAAAACTGGAGTACTTGTTGCCTTCTAATTTTTATTGGGTTGGTGTTTTCTAGGTTTTCGCTCCATTCATCAATTAATACCGAATGAGCTCTTTGCTGAATATTATTTTTTTCATAGTCATCTTTGCAAATTTCTAAATCAATATAGGCTGTCGAAAAGTCTGTGTTAAGTGTTGTTAATTTTTCTCGTGCGGCTAATGGGTCTTGTTGAAACCTTAACCCTAATATCTTTACCTGCCCAGAAAGTGTGCGTTGTTTAGCAATGCTATATTCGTGGGCTGATAAATCCAGCGAGGCCCTGCTGATATGATTAAATGAAATTAAGGGTAGGCTGGGTTGACTTACTACGATTGAATTGATGGCTGTATTTTCTAATAATGCAAGAGGTAATGCGCCTGTAAGGCACATACCGATAACGCCCATATGCTTTCCAGGGTGTTGTTTTTCTATATCTACTGTCAGTTGACGTACCCATTCATAAATGGGTTTGTTTTCTCCTGAATGCCATTCAGGAGAAAATAAATAGAGAAAAAAACCATAAATAAGGTTGTTCATATTTACGTTACCAAATAATAGTGGAACATAAACTGAAAAGGAAGGGGTTAAAGTTTCAGCATAATCTAATGTTTCTTTTGATAACCCTGGAAGCTGGTGTAACAGGATAATAGCGGGTTTATCTTTGTTATTGTGAATTGATTCATATACAGCGTGTTTAATGCCAAAGTGTGAATAAATTTTTGGCTCCCAATCCTTTATCTCCCCCTGTTGCTGATTATCTGTACTAGGGTGAGGGTCAAATGTACATGCAGAAAGCATAAAAAGAAAACATATTAATAATGTTGTTTGAAAAAAAACAGGAGTGATTTTTGTTTTCATAAAGCTCAGTGGTTGAATCATTTTTTTAGGCATGAATACAGGCAATACTCGTTCTCACACAACGACATTAAAATAGCGGGAAGCTGTGCTCTACTGTTTATAGCATTATACGACCTAACGTCGTTTACGATTATGCCAAATTAATCTCGGTGCTTATCAGTCATAAAGGCGATATAAGTAAAAAGAAGAACAGGGTCGAAAGAAAAACCAGAGAACTATCATTTTTTTACTTGGCTATAACTCAAACTCAGGTTAAAACAAAATGAGAATCTAGAGTGCTGCTGCAGCGGACTTCAGTCCGCTATCATTAGACCAGAACACACGTGTCTGATTACATCTGAATCAACACAAATTATTTAACTCGCCTTAAATTCTACCTGTAACAAACCTATTGCATGTAATAATTCATATGATGATTTTAATGCTTCAAAAGTAACATTAACCAAAGCTGTTTTTGCACCTAACAGCTTTGACTTTGCGTTTAATAAATCAACCTCATTACCACTTCCTTTTTTATTTTGCTTATTCCTCGCTTGATATATTTCATTAGCAATTTTCAAGGTTTCTGTGGATAAATTTAGGCGGCGCTGCAATACCTGCTTTTTTTCCCATGCTAGCTTAACTTTTTCGGTAACGCCCCTGTCCATCGCCCGAAAAGCATACTTCTCTGAAGAGAGTTTTCTAGTGGCCGAATTATAGTGATCGCCCAACTGATTGCCCACATTAAAATCCCAATTTAGCTTAACAAAGACCGACGTATCTGTCTTTGTCCCTTCCACACCTTGAAAATTTGTTTCTCTTTCATAAGCGGCTACAACATCAATTTCTGGTGAATACTTTCCTAAGACACCTTTCTTTTCTTGTTCTGCAATATCAATTCTTTGCCCCGCCATCGCTAACTGAGCATTATTTGTTTTTGCCACTTCCAAAGCTTGCTCCAATGAGTCAAATACTTTTAATTGCAGTTTCGTGGGTAAAACCATTCCCCCAATCACGGGGTCATGTTCAAAAGTATTTTGATATTGCCTAAAAGCAGCTCTATATTTTCCATCAATATTTAACCGTTGCTCTTGAACCTGCTGTAAAGAAAGTGACGCTTCATAAATATCAATCACTGTACCCGAACCAGATAATTGACCTTGTTTTTTTAACTCAATAAAACGCTTTAAAACTTCCACTTTATTATTAATGATCAATAACATTTCATGATATTGCAACACATTTAGATAGGTATAAATGCCCTTATAAATCAAATCATTTTCAACATTTAAAGCCGACCATTCTTTTAAAGTTTTATTAGCTTCAGCACCCACTGTAGCCACTTTATCGCGCTGTCCTCTAAATAAATTCTGAGTTAACTGAAACCGATATTTACTATGATTAAGATCAGAAGAAACATCTCTGCCTGTATCTTGATAGCTTTGAAAACCTGTTTGAGCCGATGCATTTAAAGTGGGGTAATAATTACTATATGCAGCCTCCTCTTCTGCTTCTGCAATTTCAACTTTAAAACGCTCTGAAATGATTTCAGGATGTAATAACACTAGCTGGTTAATTTCCTCTTCTAAGGGCTGTCCAGAGACAACAGAAACGTTAAAAGCCAAACTTAGAAAAAACGCCTTCGCAGCGAGTATTTTGTTGGTTTTTGAATTGAAATAGTTAAAAATTGTCATTCTTCTACTTAGTAAATATAATAATTATGGTTTTTATTTTTATGATACACAGTTTAACTGTGTTCAAAACATTCAGGTAATTAAGGAACCTCTGATTAAGTGGGTTATTTATCGCTCTCTAAATCCTTGGTATTTAATTTGTAAAACAGGTTTTAATAAATACTCTAAAACGGTTCTCACTCCAGTTCGGACCTCTACTGTCACTCCCATCCCTGGCGTAATTGCAAGTTTTTGTTCAGGTCGTCCCAAATAATTTAGGGCGGTTCTAATATCCACTTCAAAATAAGATTCCCCAGTTATTTTATCTGTTTGACTATCTGCACCGATACGAACAACTTTCCCTTCCAGCCCTCCATATCTGGCAAAATCAAAAGTAGCCAATTTAACCGTGGTAAGCTGGCCCTTTCTAACATAACCTCGATCAATAGGATTCAGTTTTGCCTCGATTATCAAGTTATCAGTTTGCGGTACAATATCCAATATGGCTTCGCCGGGCCTAATGACACCCCCTAAAGTATTAAACCTTAACTGTTTTATGATGCCTTTTATCGGGCTACGAATAACAGCTCGGCCTCTTTGTTCGTTAGCGGCATTCAATAGTGACTTAATCTTCACAATTCTCAATTCAGTGTCATTCAATTCATCGATTGTTCTTCGTTTAAACTGACCTATAATTTCAGCATACTCTGCTTCGGCCTCTTCCTTTGCAGCCTTAGCTTTGGGAATCCCTTTCAATAAAATAGCTTTTTCACCGCGTGTTTTGCTCGCTTTAGCCTTAACGGTCAAGTAATCAATTTTTGAAATCAACCCTTGATCTAACAGATCTGATTGCATAGTCAGCTGTTGGTTTTGTATTTTTAAATCATTTACAACTGCATAATACTTGGCTTGCAACTCTTGAATTTCAAGATTTCGCTGTACAATTTTTTTCTTGGCGACCAGCAATGCCAATTCTTTTTCATGCTTTCTTGCTTGCAAAATAGCTTGCTCAGTTGCAACTAAATTTTTATTTCTCTGTGCTTGCAGGCTTTTAAAGGCAGGCATGATATTAGTCACTTCTGCATTTAATCTTTCTCGCTTTATCATTAAAGCATCCTGCTCCAGCTGTTTTTCTTCTCTATTTAAATTAACAACACCCAAATTGAGCTTTAGTAAAACTTGTCCTGCATCGACTAGATCCCCTTCTCTAATTAAGATGCCATCAATAATTCCGCCTTCCAAATGTTGAATAACTTTAACTTGCTCTCTAGGTATGACCACGCCTTCTGCAATAGCAAACTCATCAATTTCGGTGATTGCCGCCCAAATAATAAAGCTACTGATTAAAGCAATAATAATCCACCAGCCATAACGTAAAAAAATGGATTGCTTATCCTCTAATTGTTGAATGATCTCTGTTATGCTATCGCTCATTGTTCTTCTTTTGAGTTGCCAGTTTTTCCATTACCATACTCACGGCTCCTGCTATAGCAACTTTACCTCGTTCCAGAACAACCATTGATGTAGCCGCCTGAATCATAACTGGACTGTGAGTTGCTACAATAACGGTATGGTTTTCTGCATATTGAGATAAGAAACTCACTAATGCTTTTTCTGCTTCACTATCCAGATTATTACTCGGTTCATCCAGCAATAAAACTTTTGGTTTTCTAATCAATGTTCGGGTTAAAGCGATTTTCTGTAACATCCCACCTGAAACACCTCGCCCACCTTCCTGCAAAATGGTTTCGTAGCCCATCGGTAACTGAGTAACCAATTCATGTAATTGAACTTGCTTTGCGATTTCAATTACATCATTCTGCTCACATATCTGCATACCCATGATAATATTTTCATAAATGGTCCCATAAAACAGTTCTATCTTTTGAGGGAGGTAGCCAATAAATTGATGAAGTTGTGTCCGACTAAACTGTCTAAGATCAGCCTGATCCAGACTAACTTTTCCCTTAGCTGGCAAATATAACCCTGCTATCAGTTTCAATAATGTACTTTTTCCACTGCCATTACGCCCTGTCAGCAAATGCAATCCATTCGGCCCAATAACACCATCCAGGCCTGCTATAGCGGGGGGTTGTTGTTCATCATAATTAAAAAACAGCTCTTGCAAATGTACTGTTCCCTCTTTAATAGGAACATCTAACAGGTGCTCAGTTTTATCTATCTTGATTTTGAAAAAGGCATTTAATCGGTTTAAAGCTTTATAAAACTGAGCAAAGGTTCGCCAATGTTCAACCAATTGAATAAAAGGCGCTATCAAACGAGAACCCAACATATTAGCGGCAATAAGTGCGCCTATCGTCATTTCTTGCTCTAAAATGGCTAAAGCACCAACAGAAGTTAATGTGACAGTGAACATCAAACTAGTGGATTGGGAAATAATTCGAAAATAATCAGTAGACTGCCCACGTGCCATTGATGCTGCCATGGTTTGAATCTGTAAATCACTTTGTTTTTGCTGCCAGTAATCGCCCAAATCAAACATTTTAACTGTTTCTCGACCCGTCAAAATATCTGTAACCATTGTTTCCCGTTGCTGAACACATTCTCGTTCCTGCTGTGTTCGCTGCTGTATTGTATGCTGGGAAAATAATGCCAATAGAATAAAAACAAATAAAGCTAGCAAAAAAAGCCACGCCAGAGGGGGGGCAATTAAAAAGGTTAATAGCATAAATAATAAGGCAAAAGGCAAGTCCAAAATTAACGCCGCCGTAGCTCCACCCAATACATTTCTAACTAAATTCGCATCTTGAAAAAGTGACTGCCAATACCATAAAGGCTGTTCCTCAAGTTTTTTTAAAGGTAAGGAAAATAATTGTTTAAAAATTCGCCCTGTTAATTTCACCTCATTACGCGCGGATAAAAGCTGAAAACTTCTAACTCGAGTGACTTTTAAGACGGCATCAAAAATCAACACTAAAACCATACCAATAACGAGCCCCTGCAATGTTGTAACGCCTGCATGAAACACTACTCGATCATAGACTTGTAATACAAAAATAGGAACAGCAAGTGCCAGCAAATTAATGAATAATGAAATATTCAATAAGCCAAAAAAAACAGGTCGTAATTCCTGCTGCCAAATTTCTTTGAATAAAGCATTATTTTTATTTTCTTTACTCATCTTTCATTAGTCCCCTAATCCAACAATAACGAATGGAGCCCAAAACATTGGGTGTGCAAAATAGGGTTTTTCCTTATCTTTCATCAAATCCAGTATTGATAATCGATGCGCTTCAGCCATACCAATAGCGGATTGGTTCTTTTTATGCTGAAACATGCCAATGGTGATACCCACTGTTGCATCAGAAGCAACGGCCCAATTTGAAACAAACAAAGCTCGGCCTCCCGCATAGAAAAAGGCACGAGCAAGACCCGAAAGCCCTTCTGCACCTGGAGAACCATCATTTGCTGCTGTATTACATGCTGACAAAACCACCATATTGGCATTAAAATTTAATTGCGTTATCTCACTGGTCGTCAACAAGCCATTATCATCAAAGTCCTGTGCATTAGATGATAATGTCATCACCAAAGCTGGTTCAAAGAGACCTTGAAAATCTCCAGCCATTAAGCCATGAGTTGCAAAATGAACAACATTATACTTATCCAGAGCTAATGATTTGACTATTGTTTCTGTTGCTTTATTACGTAAAAACAAATCCTCCTGAGCTCCACCCAAAATATTAGATACCTGTTGTAATTCATCAGCGGTTTCAGGTAACTCTTCCATCATGGTTAACACATCTACAGCGACAATTGAACGACTGCTACCTACAATAGACCTTAACAAATTGGGTATCGCATGCTTCCCTTTACTACGTAACGTGAAAAATTCTGCTGACTTAGCCAATGCAGGGTCACCAATACCTAGAAAAGGACTTTTCCCTTTTATCTCTTGCCCTTCTGCCTTACGCAAAATTTGCAAAGAACTCACTGCGGGTAAACGGGATATTGCTTTACTGTTAATCAACCACTCAACATTTAAATGCGCCTCTGGCGTAATGATCTTTCCTTGTGTTTTTTTGGTCACTAAAACGGCGAGGGGTAAACTTTGCAAAGCCTTATCTGAAACAATAATAAGATGATTGATACCTTGCAAAAGTTTCTCTGCGGGTGCCAGTATCCGTTGATATAAATGATATGCCTCATCAACAGGAACGGCTAAGAGTGATGGAGAACCTTCTAAATTTGTAGGATCTAATGCATAACGTAACTGACGCACACTGGCTTCAATTTGTTGTTCATTAATAACTAAAGGATAAACCTCGGCTTTCTCTTTAGTCACCACCCATAAATAACTTTTCTTCTTACCTATTAGATAAACAATCAGTGCCTGCTTTTCTAACAAGTTGTCTTGTACTTGTTTAATACTTAAAGGCAGTGGTTGAGTTAAATCTAAATAATCCGGGTGTTTTTTTCTTATATCTTCATCTGTTTTTTGTATCTGTTGCTTTAACACATGACTACGTTGTACAAGTTTTTGCTCATATTCAAAATCCCTTTTATCTGCTGAACTGAACATGATAGAAGACAAAAGGTTATCAATTTCTTGCCAATTATCAATTAAATCCTGACGCTGTCGAACCTTTTCGGCCAAATCACCCTGATTGATTGAAAAACGCTGAGCTACTTGTGACAAAGCCCTTGCAGTACTGGTTGCTCTAGCTATTTGGGCGCTACTAAAAGATTCATCTAATAGCGCATCATAACTTGGGCAGTCCTCTGCAGAATCAAATATAGACGGCGTACAACCCTTAGTTTTTTGCATTAATTCATATAAAATATCAATATGATTAACCACCACTCGACGTAAAGACTTTAACTCGGTATTCAAGCCATGTGCTCTTAATCCTGAATACCGCATAACTCTTAGCTTCAGACCATCAATACTCTCTCTCGCTTGCTTTAAAGCATTCGAAAAATCATCATTAGCCGCATAAAGTACTGCCAGGTCTGAATGCATTAATATTTGCCCTAATCTATCGCTCTGCTCAAAAACACCTGCCCTTTCAAGTCCTTTTCTATATGCCTGTTCGGCTTGTTCAGTTTTCCCTAAAAATTGCAGAATTTTCGCCATTTCATGATAAACCTGAGTGGTCGCTATCGATTGCTTACCATAAATACCTTGCAGTTTAACAAGCGCCTGCTGCAATTCCTGTAATGCTTGTTCTGACTGCCCTTGTCGATGATGAATAACCGCCACCCATATCTCAGCACTAGCAGCATAACGAGGACGAAGAAACGGTGGGGTTGACCAGGTTTTGATTGCTTTCGAAAAAAAATCCAGAGCCAGTTCATCTTTTTCCAGTAAATAATATAAATAGCCTAAATGATTATAGCTATCAGCTAACAGTGGATGGCTTTCCCCCAGTCGCTGTTTTTTTATTGCTACCGCACGCAATAAAACTTTCTCTGATTCTTGAAATCGACCCTCCAGATAATACAACTGACCTATATTATTTAATAAGGTGGCAATAAATGGATGCTCAGCTCCCAATGCTTTTTCATAAATAGCAAACGCTCGACGGTAGAGTTCATCTGCTTCAGAAAACTCATGCAATCCTTTTACCGCCCCAGCCAATGCCGAGATTGTTTGAGCTGTTTCTAAATGTTCGGTACCTAATATTTGTTCTCGTTGCTTTAATGCTTGACGATAAAGTTCTACAGCTTGTTTTGTTTTTGCTTGCCGAAAAACCAACTCCCCTTTTGCCTGTAGTAATCGCCCTCTCATTAGCGTCACTTGTTTTCCTGTTCGCCCCTCTAGAATCGTTTCAATTTCCGCAAGATAGCGCTCAGACATTTCAACTTGTAATCGATTCGCATGAGCTTTTGCTAGAGACAGCAAGATATTTGAAATACGTAAATCTTTTGCAGAATAAACTAGTCTAGCTAATTTCAAACTTTCTTCAAAAGCATTAATAGCTTTGTCTTCTTTCCCCAATTGAAGTAAAACCTGAGCTATATTTTGTTGTACAGTTACCGCATCGGCGGTTTTACCCAATTGCCACTTATCCAAAAGTGTCATCACTTTCTGTAGCACTTGCAATTGACGGGTATATTCAGCATTTTTTGCCAAAAATTCAACTAATAATAAATGGGATTGATAAAGAAAAGGCCGAGCGGCCAGTTGATTTGAATCTACCTTTTCAATAGCCTGTTCAAGTTGTTGCTGTGCAGATTGTTTATCCCCTGCCTGATAGAGTTTTTTCACCTGATTGAACAGCGTTTGCTGTTGTTCACTGACTGCTGCTGCATGAACATCAAAACAAAAGATTAAAAAAACACTGAGCAATACTCTTTTTACAGCGCGGACTTGCATAATACTTATCAAACGACATTTACTCCAACATTAGCATCAACGTAAATCGTTGCTGTTTCGGCTTGACCTGATACATTTGAACTAGAACTGTAACTATCCCAGGTCAGGTCACTATTGACTTGATAGCTACTCCCTTGGGTCCAGTTATCACTCGCATTCAAGTTTAATTCATCCGCATTTTCACCCAGTATATAAAATTCGTTTTTTTCTACCTCACTTAAAATAACCGTATCAGTACTTAGCGTTAGCGTATTACTGACTCCATTCGTCATATCTACGGCTTCAACCTGTTTAAGCGTATTGCCTGAATTTCCATTACTTAAGTCGATTGCTCCTTGTTGAGCGAACAGTAGACGGTCGAATCCTGTGCTGGTATCAAGTAGGCCAAATTGATCATCAAGTACCCATAGATCATCACTCCCTGCTGTGCCTGTAGGTGCTTGGTAGAGTCCTTGTATTAAGTCTGTCTGGATAAAAAGTGATAGGGTTTGTCCTGCATTTTCGGCTTGGTATTGGTACATATCGGGGGCATCGGTAAAGGTTTTTCGACCAGAAAGCACCCAGTCTGCACCAGCAGTTGCATTAATCGTATCCAGATTGGAGTCACCTTGTACATAAAGGCTGTTATTGTCTGCATTATCGACACTACTTAAATCGAAACTAACCGTTTGCTGACTGGCATTACCTAGTTTTAGCTGTTCTATACTCTGAATTGTTTTTCCACTGCCAAAGTTAATTGTGGCGTTGTTTCCCAATAGTTCTAGGGTATCAAAGCCAGCTAGACCATCGACATTGGCATCTTCTTTGTCTAAGAGCTGTATTAAATCATTTGCGCTGGTGCCTATTGCATCAAATAGTGGAGCTCCTAGGTTCGTATCAGCATATAGCCATGTACTCCCTCCATCAGTGGCAGTCCCTTCATATGCATGTAAATCTGACCAGGGGCCACTAGCAGAAAGAGAGCCTGCAAATCGCCATTGAGCTGCATCTGCAAAACTGAGTGTGTCTCCGTTATCCCCTGTTACCACTAGGTTAGCTGTACTATTCACTTGCTGTACAAAGTCAGCATCAAGTGTGAGTGTGGTTGCGTTGCCGGTAATATCAATCACTTCAATATTATTGATTTTTGCCCCAAATCCCGTGAGATCGACTGCTCCCGTTTGCGTTATCTGTAGCGTATCCGTGCCTGTTTTTCCATCAACCAAGGCAAAACTGCTATCTTCAACCTGAATAATGTCATGTTTAAGAACACCACCAATATCACCTATGGCTCTTACTTCGGGCCGAGTATTGATATTATCCCAAATATTAATCGCATTATTGCCATCCAGGGTCTGGTATTGATAAAACTGTTTGCCTGTAAATTCATCTATACCATCAACTAGCCCAATCCAGGACCAGTTGCTATTTAAATCACTGAGGCTCACGCTATCATCTGCATCGCCCATAATAGTCAATTTTTTAAAACCATCGGCATCTACACCCGCTATCGCGGCAACTGTCGCGGCATTTAAAATGACATTAACCGCACCCGGCTGATTACTACTATTATCTCGGGCATCAATGACTTCTAGATTGTCTATTTTACTGGCTATGGCCACGCTGTGACTGTCTGCTCCAGTAAAGTCGTAGTCATTGGTCTGTATAAATAACCAATCTGTCCCGCCTTTTCCATCCAGTGAACTGAACTCCAGGTCGGGTGCAAAAAAATTGTTGTCGTTATTGTCCCCATTAAAAAAAACACCAGGCGTGGTCGCCAGGTTTTTTTGCACATTTAAAGTCTGGCTATTATCCAGGCTCTTATATTGGTAAAGTGTTTCTCCAAAGGCAGTCACTTCGCCATAATAATTCCAGTTTGTCGTGTCTTGCAAAATGACATGATCAACACTACTTTCACCCAATAAGGTGAGTTGGTTATTAGCATCTGTCATTGTCGTAATAACACTAGTATTAACCGTGATAGTTGTTGCGCCACTATGGCCGTTGCCATCTATCACTTCTATATTATTTATTTTTGCGGCAATACCTGCCTGGGTGTAATCTTGAGTTGCGCTATCGACTCGAAGGGTATCAGTTCCCGCTCCGCCCTCAATACCATCAAAACTCATTGAGAAGACTTTTAGCCCATCATCTCCATCCCAGCCTCGATAGTATTCACCCAAGGTTGAAGCCAGTTCGGTCTGTATATTTAAGGTCACCTGTTCATCACCTACCGCTACCGATCCAGGTTTATATTGATATTGTTTAAAAGTGTAACTATTGAGTCCGCCACTCCCTGCAATTTCACCTAAGTAATGCCAGTTTGTGGCAATATCACTGAGGTTAACCGTATCGATACTGTCGCCTATAAGACTTAAGGTGTTGTTACTATCTGTTGCGCCTCGGGTAAAGGCCAGGTCGAGAGTCACACT
>Ga0209826_1001620_pt1 | contig 15503 bp, 8 predicted proteins | sample GOMGulsemesocosm_5_FD_184637 | JGI IMG/M metagenome (GOLD analysis project Ga0209826, IMG submission 184637) | Methane-oxidizing microbial communities from mesocosms in the Gulf of Mexico - GOM15C Gulf of Mexico (SPAdes) (version 2) | ecosystem: Environmental > Aquatic > Marine > Cold seeps... | reverse complement strand
TCAATGCCAGCGTGTTTGTTTTAAACATTCTGGTAAACAAAAAACCATTGAGTCAGAATTATTGCTGACCCATTTTGGGGTTATTCCTCATACTTGGTTAACTCAGGCGGCTGATTGTCAACATCAATGGGATGATAGTCAGCAATGCTGGCGGCCCGAACATGATGAATGGGGGAATACCTCGATTGATGGTATTTTGGTTGCAGGGGATGGCGCAGGGATTAATGGGGCACGTTCTGCTGAACATGCCGGGCGCTTAGCAGGGCTTGAAGCACTGCAAGCACTTAAAATTATCAGTCGAGATGAGCGAGATAGATTTGCAGTTAAAGACCGTAAATGGATGCGAGATGAACGCCATATTCGTCCCTTTTTGGAAAAGTATTATCAAATTCCTAAAAGCTTATTGGCGACCTCTGATGATAAAACCATTGTTTGCCGTTGTGAAGAAATTACAGCAGGAGAAATCAGGCAAGCTGTGAGAGACGGACATGATAATACAAACCAGGTCAAGTTCTTTACTCGATGTGGAATGGGGCCGTGTCAAGGACGGCAATGCAGTAATGCGGTTGCTCATATTGTGGCAGATGAAACATTAAAGCCAGTAGAGCAAATGGGACATTTTCGTGGCCGCCCACCTGTTGCTCCTTTAACATTAGAGCAACTGGCTTCTTTAAAAAAGGAGGAAGTTAAATGAACTCGGATGTATTGATTATTGGTGGTGGCTTAATGGGCTCATCCATTGCTTTGCAATTAGCCATGCGAGGATGTCGGTGTACTATTGTTGAAAAAGACAGTCCTGGTCGCCACTCTTCAGGTGTTAGTGCTGGTGGATTGAGATTGTTAAACCGTGATCCAGCTGAAATTCCACTTTCAGTGGAAGCTTCCAGAATGTGGCGGGAGATAGAATCCTTGCTTGATTCTGATTGTGATGCGCGTTTTCCTGGTCAGATCAGAGTAGCAGAAAATAAAGCAGATATGGATAAGCTTGAGCAGCGTGCGGCATTGGTGCGTTCATTAGGCTATCAACATGAAGAAATAATTGGCAAGAAAGAGCTGTATCAATTAGTCCCTGCACTTGCACCTCATTGTGTCGGCGCATTAATTAACCGTACAGATGGCTATGCTCGACCTTATCATGCTTTAACCGCTTTTCGTCGCAAAGCTGAATCTTTGGGGGTTAAATATTGTTCTTCAACGGAAGTGTATGCTGTAGCTAAAGAGGGGGAAGGGTGGCGTGTTCGTACTTCGCAAGGGACTTTTAATAGTGATATTTTAGTGAACTGTGCGGGGGCATGGGCGAATAAGCTCTCTAGCATGCTGGATGAAACGGTCCCCTTAACTCCCAAAGCGTTAATGCTGATGGTTACGGAACGTTTGCCACATTTTGTTGATCCTGTGATGGGGGCGGCTAGTCGTAAATTATCATTTAAACAAATGCAAAATGGCAGTTTAATTATTGGTGGTGCATTGGTTGCTAAGCTGGATTTTAAAAAAGAAAAGACAGAAATAGATTGGGCTCAATTAGCGAAAAGTGCAGAGACAGTTGTTAGTTTTTTTCCCCAATTAAAGGATGTGCGGATTGTACGGGCATGGGCAGGGATAGAAGCTTATATGCCCGATAATATTCCTGTGCTCAGCCAATCTCAAACCTACAGCAATGCTTATCATGCCTTTGGGTTTTCTGCACATGGCTTTCAGTTATCCCCCGTGATAGGGAGAGTTATGTCTCAGCTGATACTTGATGGCCGTTCAGAACTCCCGATTGAGCCATTTCATATTAGTCGTTTTAATTAATTTAACCCACTTAAGGAACTCACAATGAGTATTACTAGAATAGGAACTGAACGTCGACGGATGAGTAAAATAGTCATACATAATGACACCATTTACTTGTGTGGACAGGTTGCTAAAGATTCTGATGCTGATATTAAAGAGCAAACTAGCAGCATGCTTGATAAGGTTGATGATTTATTGAAACAAGCAGGAAGTGATCGTGAACATATTTTATCTGCCACGATTTATGTTAAAGATATGAGTTACTTTGCCCAAATGAATGAAGTCTGGGATGCTTGGGTTGTTGAAGGTTATTCTCCTGCTCGCGCATGTGTTGCCGCTAGTATGGCTCGCCCTGAGTTATTAGTTGAAATTTCAGTTGTTGCAGCTGTCAAAAAATAAATTTTACAGGATTATTGTTATCGGTAGGAGGAGCTTATTGGCCGCGATCAGATCAAGGTCAGTCGCGGCCAATAGGCATCTCCCACTTTTATCGAGAAAAATTTGTTGGAGGATTAAACCTGTTGCTTTAACAAATAGATGACTCATTAGTAACCATCTTTTGGGGCGCAGGTTTTAAGATGCATTCTTTAGAGTAAGAGCGGGCTAAAGCCTGCGCTCCCAATAAGTGATAAATTTTAAAATAGCTTTATCAACAGATTTGACCTACTAGCATGTATTCTTCTTTATGGATTTGAAGTAAATGCTTACTTCTACCGTTTACATTCGCTGTCAGTCCCCTGACGGACATATAGTCTCCAGAAGACTCTGACGGATTTGTTGATTCGCCGCGTGGCGGCGCGCCTATTTCTATTCAGCTCTATAGAAAAAACACTAATAACCGCTATATTTATAGAGATTAGATTAAGAGTATTTAATTATGAATGATGAACAGGTGTTGGAAAGGGTAGCTATAGAAATAGATGAAGATGGCCTAACTGTTTTCGCTGTTATTTTGGCAGGTGCTGAAACAATTGAATATTCAGAGCAATGTCTGGAGCAACAGTTAGCTAAGCAGGATTTATCAGGGTTAACACTTTTAGAAAATACGCATAGCGAAATTGCAGCGCTATTTAATGATAATCACTCAGGTAAAGTAAAAGTTGGGATAAAACGTGATGCAAGGGTTGAAGTGATTGTATCAAAAGATATGTTAACCGCAAATTTAAGAATTACTGCGGCAAGTGGCGGAAAGCGGGTGGGGGTTGAGCAGGTTGTCGCAGCAATTGATGAACAGGAGGTTGATCATCGGCTGATTAATAAAAAAAGAATTGTAGGTTTAGTAAGAAAGTCTAGAATTATTGAGTCAGGCAGTGTGGTTGAGGTCATTTTTGCAAAAGGAAAAGCGCCAGAACATGGGCTGGACACTCAGTTTAGATGTTTGGTTGATGGGGTGACCGATAGAAAACCCCATGAACGAGATGATGGTACGCTGGATTATTATGATTTAGGTGAAATCCTCTGTATAGATGAAGGCTCTGAATTGATGAGAAAATATCCCCCTAAAGTGGCCAAATTAGGTCAAACAGTGACGGGTAAAGAAATTCCTGCCAGGATAGGGAAAAAACTCAATTTTTCAAAGTGTAAAGGTGCAAAAGTGAGTTCTGGTGATCAAGATTTATTGATTGCAGAAATAAAAGGACAGCCTATTATTGCAGACAAAAGTATTAATGTTGAAAATATTTTAACGGTAAAAAATGTTGATTTACATACTGGGCATATTGAATATGATGGCTCAGTTATTGTTAAAGGTGATGTTGCTTCGGGAATGAAGGTCAAAGTCACAGGCGATGTACAAATTTTTGGTATGGTTGAAAATGCTTTAATCGAAGCGGAAGGCAATGTCGATATTAAATTAGGTGCAATAGGGCATTTAGAGCGTTCTAATGCAGAAAATACCATGCATATTAAGTGTATGGGCAATTTAACGGCGGCCTATTTAGAAAATGCACATGTTAATTGCCAAGGCGATATATTAATAAAATCCAGAGTGTCTAATTGTGAAATTAATGCTGCCTATCAAGTCATTGTAGGAAATAGTCGGCAACAGAAAAGTGGTATTGTGGGGGGGTATGTCAATGCTGGAACCCTTATAAGAGCAGAAGTACTGGGTTCTTCTGGCTGTGCTTTAACGCATGTTGCAATTGTTTGTAGTGCTGAGATTTTGACACAATTTGAAACAATCCCCCAAACCATTAAAAAGAATGATGAGTTACTGATAAAACAATTGGGAGTTATGGTTGGCTTATCTAAAAAACATACCGATGAAGCAAAGCAACAGCTCCATGAGCTTAAAATTGAATCGGAATTAATGAAAAGTAGGATTAATAATTTAATCAAACAAAAATCTGATTTAGAAGTACAGATGAGAACCGTTGAAATAGGGAAGGTTACTGCACAAAAAGAAGCTTATCCAGGCGTGCATATAAAAATTTTGGAGCAGGAGCTAGAAATTAAGTCTAAATATGGCTCAGGTAGTTTTTTTCTAACGGATGGTGTTATGTCGCATAATTCAAAGGTTAATTAATTGACTAGTTAGAGTAGGTCATTAATAAATCATAATACAGTTAAAATTTTAAGGTAATTAAGTTATACTTAGAAAGTATTGTACTTTTATCCTTACAAGCTTATGTTTCAGATAAAAAAAATCACTTATATTTTTATTACCTTTTCATTGTTTTGCTTTAGTTCTACGTCTTATGCTTTATACCAATACACACCTTCTGATGTTTATACCGAAGCTTTAAAAGTTGAACGGGAAATAGAAATTATCAGGAAGTACTTTAAAGCCCCCAAAATCCCCCCTACTGAACCGTTTTATATTCAGTTAAAACCTCGCAATGCTTGGCAGAAAACCTATGAGATTTTTGTAAAAATTAATGTTTTGCGAGAGAAAAATCAATTGCCTCGAATTGAAGAAACAGGTTTAGAGCCTGTTAAAGATTTAGACCCAGGCTTGGTAGAAGAGCAGGTTAGACGAATTGTGACTGAGTTGAATATTTTTAAAACACGAGTAGGCATTAGCAAACAAGCAAAAGCGGCTATTCAGCAACAGGGAAAAACCCCGAGTGATGTTTATCACTTGCTTGATAGTATCTCAGCACAATTAGATAGTATTAATGGTAAAAGCTTTACCCCATCTTTTGTATTTGCACAAAATATGCGTATTTTGGAAGATTTAAACAGCATTATTGCAAAATTAAATATTCATGATCGAACAGGCCCTCCTAATCGTATTGATAATGCGACACCTGAAGATGTTTTTAACCTGGCTTTGGAAGTGATGGTGGAAATTCAGCGTTTACAAGCGATGGCTGGGATTGAATCGATTGATTATTTAGCATTTAAAAAGAAACATATTACACCGGGTGAGGTGTTTACTATGACTGGGGTTATTATTTCTGGCTTGCAACCTATTAAAGCTTATTTAAAGTTAAACCAAGTAGTCACTCCGCCTGCAACGATATATAAAGCCAAGCAACCTGCGGATGGATTGCAAACACTAGGCTGGGCTTTACGAAAAATCAAACAAATTAGAAGTCTGGATTATTAAAAAGTGTCTTTAGTATTCACTTTATTTGTGAATAATTTAGAGAGTGCTTTATATCATAATCCTCCTTAACGTTCCTTTTTGTAAAAGGAAGGCAAGCGACTCAAAAATGATAAAACCATTAAACAAGAAAAAAAATACCTTAAAGTTAAAATTTAGTCTTATTTTACTTTTTTCGATTGCTACCCCCTTAATTGTGGTTGGGTATTTTGGTTATACGACGGCTGCACAAAGTTTGTATGACAACGCTTTGCAAAAACAAAATGATGAACTGGATAGTTTGTCAGAAAATATTTTGTTTAAACTGCAAGAGGTTCCTAAAGATCTTCAGTTTTTATCTGAGTTTTATATTATGGAGCGCTATTTACAGTGGAGTAAATTAAATGAATCTAAAAAAATTGCACTATGGCGAGGGCGAGTGTCAGATGCCTTCGTTTCATTTTTAGAATCTAAGCAAAGCTATTTACAATTACGATTAATCAGTCCTAATGGCCTAGAGGAAATTCGGGTTGATTATGATAATGGGACGGGACTAACGACGATAAAACCTATTGCACAATTACAAGATAAATCGGCTAATGAATATTTTAAGCAGGCCATGTTGCTTAAAAAAGGCCAGGTTTACTTTTCGGTGATGGATTTAAACCAGGAAAGAGGGCGGGTGATTAAACCATTAACACCCGTCATTCGGGTTGCAACCCCCGTGATTGATCAAGATGGTGTTAAGCGAGGTATTTTAATTTTAAATATGTTTGGTGATACCTTACTGGATATTTTACGTTCTTCAGAGTCTGAAAGTTCGCTGAATAAAATTATTCTAGCCAATGAGCAAGGACAATATTTATTTCAACCAAATAATGAAAAAACCTTTGGCTGGTTGTTAAATAATAATTTTTCATTGGCAATAGATAATAATGATTTATTTAAGCGAACTAAAAATCAATTCAGAGGTGTTTATAAAAGTAGTCATGATATTGTTACTTTTAGAGAAATAACTATTTTGCCTGGAAACAAACAACGTGCATGGAAGTTGTTTATTTTTAGTGATAAAGAAGCAACGCTGGCCCCCTTGTCAAGATTCACCACTATTTTTGCCATTTCTGTTTTTGTTGCTCTATTAATTGTTTGGCTTATTGCTAGAAAATTTATTAATACCATTACTTTAACTTTATCTGATGTTTCAACGCGTCTTAAACAGCTGGCATTAGGGATAACACCTGATGGCCAAATTGAATATAGGAGTAATGATGAAGTTGCAGATATTGTTGAATCTGCCAGAGGGTTGCAAAGTAATATGCAGCTGACCATTGAACATGCCGAATTAATTGCACAAGGTGATTATTCTCAGGATATTGCTGTGCATTCCATTGATGACCAACTTGGCTTCGCTATCAATGAAATGACTGATGCATTGCGCACCTCAGAAAGTACCACACAATTAGTGATTGATAGAGCTTTTAAAATTGCTGATGGAGATTTTTCTGAAGGCTCATTACCCGCTGCACTTAAAAGAACAGGCTTAGGTGAGGCCATGGCAAAAATGACTTCATCATTACGACTTGCTACTGAAGATGCAACGACACAAAACTGGTTTCAAAAAGGGCAGGCAGAACTGAGTGATTGTTTACAAGGCGATTTAACTGTAGAAAGTATTGCAGAAAAATCGATTCGATTTATCTGTGAATATCTATCAGCACAGATTGGTGCGGTATATGTTTTAGATCAAAAGGCTACTCTACATTTAAATGCCAGTTATGCATTTGAAAGTCGTAAACGAATAGCCAATACTTTTAAAGTGGGTGAGGGTATTGTTGGGCAAGTCGCTTTAGAAAAGAAAATGATTGTTTTTACTCAAGTGCCTGATAATTATATCCAAATAAGTTCTGGGTTGGGCGAGCAATCACCTAAAACTATCGTGGTGCTGCCGTTAATAAATATTGATAAAGTCGTTGCAGTGATTGAGATCGGCTCTTTTTCTAACTTTACAGAAATCCAGCTGAGTTATTTACAGGCTATTTCCTCAACAATTGCTATTAGTTTACTCACGGCTGAAAACCGAACACATACTCAAGCTTTGTTGCAGCAAACGCAACAACAAGCGAATGAGCTGGAAAAACAACAAAAAGAATTACAGAGTAGGAATGATGAAATTGCCAGTCGAGCACTGGATATGGAAACACAAAAACAAGAAATAGAAGATAAAAATATTTCTTTGCAAGAAACGCAAAAGAAGATTGAAGATAAAGCAAAAGAACTGGAGCAAGCTAGTCGGTATAAATCTGAATTTTTAGCCACTATGAGTCATGAAATTCGTACTCCAATGAATGGTGTTCTGGGGATGACAGAGTTGCTTTTGCAAACTCATCTTAATGATCAACAACAAAATTACGCTAACACCATTTATCGTTCTGGTGAATCATTGTTAAAAATATTAAATGATATTCTTGATTTATCTAAAATTGAAGCAGGTAAGGTTACACTGGAAGCCATTGATTTAAATATCGAAGAGATTTTATTTGAAACCATTGAAGCCTTTGCCCCTTTAGCTCATCAAAAAGGCTTGGAGATGCTGGCACATTTTGTTCCTCCAACTCAGCCTTTATGTCTTATTGGAGACCCAGTAAGACTTAGACAAATGTTAGTTAATCTAATTGGAAATGCAGTTAAATTTACTGAACAGGGGCATATTGAGGTTAAAATTATTTGTCAGCATGAAAATACAGATCATGTTGATATGCGTATAGAAGTTAATGATACGGGAATTGGGGTTAAGCAAGAGGCGATTAATGATTTATTTCAACCTTTTGTACAAGCAGATGGCACAACCACTAGAAAATATGGAGGGAGTGGCCTAGGTTTATCTATTGTGCAGCGTTTGGTTGACTTAATGAATGGGAAAATAGGTATTGACAGTGAGTTTGGGAAAGGATCATCTTTTTGGATTGAATTAACCTTAGGGAAGCAAGCTGATCAGGGCGAATGTCTTTTTGATAGTGGGGAGCCTGAGTTTATTTTGGGTCGGCATATTTTAGTGATTGATGATAATGAAATTAATCGCCAGATTGTGGTGTCTCAATTAGAAAAAAAACAGGTGATTGCTTCTGCTGTCAGTAGTGGGAAAGAAGGTTTAGCGGTATTAGAAAAAGCTCAACATTCAGAGTCACCCATTGAGTTAGTGATACTTGATTATATGATGCCAGAAATGGATGGACTGGATGTTGCTAAAGCAATGAATAACAATAAGGTATTAAAAGATATTCCCATTATTATTCTTTCCTCCTGGTATGACAGTACCGAGGTTCAGCAAGCAAATCTGCCTAATATTGTGCAGGTGTTATCTAAACCCGTTAAACAGTCTGTGTTATTTGGTTTGTGTCAGCGTATATTTTCTCAGACTTTACATTTAAAACAAATCATTAAACCGGTAATAAAAATAGCTGAAAATTTATGTTTATTAGGCGTCAAAGTACTGGTTGCTGAGGATTTTGATATCAATCAGGCAGTCATTATTTCTATGCTAGAAAAGCTAGGTGCTACGGTTAATTGTGTCGAAAATGGGGTTTTAGTTTTAGAGGCTTTGGATAAACAAAGTTATGACATTATTTTAATGGATTGTCATATGCCAGAAATGGATGGTTTTGCAGCAACAACAGCCGTGAGGTCTCGTTCATCCAGTGATTCTAAAATACCGATCATTGCAGTGACCGCGGATGCCATGAAAGAGGATCAGGAAAAATGTTTAGCTATTGGGATGAACGGTTATATTGCCAAGCCATTTAAAAGTGAAGATTTAACTCGAGCGATTTTACCCTGGCTTAATTCCCAGACTGAGAACAATAAAGATGAACAATTAATTATTATTAATCAAAAGTATTTCTCAGACCAACAGCAGGCAGTTGGAGAGGTGTTTTCTGAAATTATTAAAGCCTATATTAAATCACTTTCAGCGGCCATTATTGAGATTAAACAAGCATTGAACAATGATGATTTATCAAAGGTGAGTGAAGTTGCTCATAGAATAAAGGGAGCATCAGGCTCTATAGGAGCCGATGCTTTATTTGAGGTGCTGGGACGTATAGAAAAGCAAGCTAAGACTGAGCAGTCTATTGATTCCAAGGTGATGGAAAATTTAGATCATGTAGTTAAGCTGACGATTAATAAATTAGCTGACGATTAATTGGCATTTCTGTGGAATCATAAAGCAAATCAAAATCTGGAAGTGATTAAATTTTCAGCCCTAAATAGCTTAGAGACTCCCATCATTTATGATGTGAAAGCTTGAGTTATACTTCGCGCGGTCACGACAGCGGGAAGTATAGGCATCTACGTGCTTATAACAGAATAAATTATATATGACAGAAAAGCTAAAAAGACCACTTATTCTTGTTGCGGAAGATGATGAAATAACGCGTATTATAATGGTTAAGACATTAGAGAATATTGGTTATCGGGTGCTTACGGCTATTAATGGGCAACAAGCGATTGATGTGTGTTATCAGCAATTACCCCAGATTATTTTGATGGATGGTGTAATGCCAGAAGTTGATGGGTTTGATGCCTGTAAACAAATTAAGCAGTCCGAAGAAAAGTGTATCCGTAATATCCCTATTATGATGGTGACAGCTTTAGAAGACGATGAGGCGATTGATAAAGCGTTTGAAGTGGGGGCTGAAGATTATATTCCTAAACCTGTTAATTGGCATATCCTTGAACACCGTCTAGATATTTTAATTGCAAAAAATCAAGCTGAGAAAACTTTACGAGAAAGTGAAGAACGTTTTCATGCAATTGCAGATTCGGCTAATGATGCTATTATTTCAATTAATTCCCTAGGCAATGTCACCTTTTGGAACAAGGCAGCCAGTCGTGTTTTTGGTTATTTGGGGCTTGAAATGATCAATAAACCCATAAAAATATTAATTCCTGAAGAGAGTTTAGCAAAATATAATAAAGGATTTGATCTGGTTAATAAGTCTGATATCAATGCAATGAGTAAAGCGACTCACCAATTAAAAGGACTAAAGAAAGATGGTTCTATCTTTCCTTTAGAACTTACCCTGTCCGCATGGATATTAAATGATCAGCGTTATTATTCTTGTATTTTAAGGGATATCACTGAGCGATTAACTAAGCAAGAAGAGTTAAATAAATTATCAACTGCCGTCAAACAAAGCCCTAACCTAGTGATTATGACGGATCTTCTTGGGATAATTGATTATGTTAATCCACAAATAAAAAAAATTACGGGTTATGACTCTGACGATATTGTAGGGAAAAATATTAATATTCTACGCTCTGGAGTGACAGCCCCCTTAGTATATAAAAAACTATGGAAAATGATAAAAGTGGGGCATACATGGACTGGAACCTTACATAATAGAAAGAAAAATGGTGAGTTATATTGGGCAAAAGAATCAATTTCCCCTATTTTTTCTGAGGCAGGTTTAATCTCCCATTTTATTGCCATTCAAGAGGATGTGACTGAATCTAAAGCTTTGGCAGAAAAAATTGCTTACAGAGCCAGTCATGATTCATTAACGGGGTTAATTAATCGGCATGAGTTTGAAGTACATTTAGAGTTATTATTAAGAGAGTCGGATAATCAAGATGTGCATGCACTTTGTTTTATAGATTTGGATCGCTTTAAGATTGTAAATGACACAGCTGGACATTTAGCGGGTGATGAGTTGCTGCGTCAATTGGGCCAAGAAATGAAACGGGGCGCACGTAAACAGGATGTTTTAGCTAGACTAGGTGGCGATGAATTTGCATTGATACTGTCACATTGTGAACAGAAGCAGGCCATTAAAATTGCGGATAAACTTCAAAAAATTATTAATGATTACCAGCTTGTTTGGGATAATCACAGCTTTAAGGTTGGTGTCAGTATAGGATTAGTCAATGTTAGAAAAGGGGATGATGCTTCTGAGGTATTGAAATATGCAGATACAGCCTGCTATGCAGCTAAAAATACAGGCCGTAATAAAGTGTATGTTTTTAGTGAAGATGATAAATACCTAAATCAAAAATCGGGTGAAATTCAATGGGTACCCAAAATAGAGAGAGCTTTAGAGAATAATCAGTTTTGTCTTTATGCTCAGAAAATAACACCTTTAACAAAAAACAAGCATCAAGAAAAATGTGAAATTCTATTAAGATTAATTGATGAAGAAGGGGTAGTTATACCGCCTGGTGCTTTCTTCCCAGCAGCTGAACGTTTTAATCTAGCGACAAAAATTGATTGCTGGGTTATTGAACAATCATTGATTTGGTTTACAGAGCATCCACAAAAATTAAATGCACTAGATAGCTTTAGTGTTAACCTTTCTGGACAAAGTTTGGCGGATGACAAAATACAATTATTTATTATTCAATTGATTGATCAATTGAATTTTCCTGCCCAAAAATTGATTTTTGAAATTACCGAGACGGCGGCTATTAATAACTTGGTTCATGCACAATCATTAATAGCGAGATTACAAAAGGTAGGTGTTAGATTTGCACTGGATGATTTTGGCAGTGGCTTATCTTCATTTGCTTATTTAAAAAACCTGCCGGTTGAGTTTCTTAAAATAGATGGCGTATTTGTTAAAGATATTGTCAATGACTCACTTGATAAAGCAATGATCAAATCGATTAATGAAATTGGTCATATTATGGGTAAAGAAACCATTGCCGAGTTTGTTGAAAACCAAGCTGTTGTTGATGCTTTACATGATATTGGTGTGGATTATGCTCAAGGGTATTATTACAGTGTGCCAGCCCCTTTAGCTGAAATTAATTTTCATAGTAATTAAGGAAGATCTGATCAAGACCAATTATTTTTAGCTTGCTAAAACAGCCGATATTTTCCACGAAGATCGGCGCAATAGAATGACTATTACCCTTCACTTCGTGAAAAATAGTGACAGTTTTTTCTGCGCTCAATTCTAACCAACTTAATCAGAGGCTCCTTAAGGAATTTTCTAGTAACTCATAATCGGTACTGATTCAAATCTGACTTTATAAGTGCTAAAGAGCGAGTATTATTGAATTTTCGCTTTTTAGTTGAGGGTTGGTTTTATTGTGGATTATTGATGGGTAATTGAACAATAAATGTGGCTCCTTTTTCCCTACTGTTCTTTGCCCATATTTGGCCTTTGTGTGCTTTAACTATTTCTTTACTAATAGCTAAACCAAGCCCCGTCCCACCCGCTTTTGTGTCTGTCTTGCTACTCTGAATAAATGAGCTAAAAATACTTGTAAGTTCTTTTTCAGGAATGCCTATACCGCTATCTTCAAAAACCAGGTTGATCACTTCCTGATTATTATGGCTTGACGGGGTGGCAGTCATTTTAATTATGCCATTAGTTTCGGTAAATTTAATTGCATTGGATAATAAATTGATAATAACCTGGTGAATACTTTTTTTATCGAATACAACAAATTGTTCGGCAGAAAGATTTAACTCGAGTTGTATTTTTTTCCCCTTGATGACTGGAGTAAGCTCTTCAATACAGTCTTTTAGTACAGTGATTAAATCTTGCTTGATATAAGTCATGGGCATATTACCTGATTCGTATTGACTTAAATCAAGAAGGTTTTCTAGTAAGCTATAAAGGCGAGAACTACTTTGTTTGATATGAGTAAAGTATTTTTTTAATTTTTCAGTATCTAGGTGATCCGCTCTTTTTAACCCTAGCTGACTAAAATTCATAATGGCATGCATAGGCGTTCTTAGTTCATGGGACATATTGGCTAAAAAATAGCTTTTTGCTTTATTTGCTTGTTCTGCCTGTTTTAATGCCTTTTCTAGTTCAAATGTTCTATCAGCAACTTTTTGTTCCAGTAAATGTTGATGTTGATGTAATTCCGCTGTGACTTTTTCCAATTTAAGAAATACATTAACTTTAGAGATGAGAACGTGGGCATTAATTGGTTTGAAAATATAATCGACGGCCCCTGATTGATATCCAAGGTAAATGTTTTGTTCATTACGCTCCATGGCAGTAATAAAAATAATGGGGATATTAACGGTTGAATGATCATTTTGGAGAATTTCTGCAACCTCAAAACCATTTAAAACGGGCATATGGATATCGAGTAAAATAACTGCAAATGAATGTTTTTTTACTAGATCAAGAGCTTCCTTTCCAGATGAGGCTAAAATGACCTCTACCTCAATTCTACGAAATGTTTTTTTTATAAGTTGCTGGTTATCAATGATATCATCGACAACTAAAATCTTTTGCTGGGCCATATTAATTTTTATTATGAACGATCAGTTCTCATCAGAGTATTCAAGCATAATAGTCTGAATCTCGGGCAATATTTGTCTCATAAGTGGGGCTATTTTAGGATCAAAATGCTTTCCAGCTTCTGTTTCAATTAACTCAATGGCTTTTTCAATAGGCCAGGGTTCTTTATAAGGTCGCCGAGACAGTAACGCATCAAAAACATCAGCAACCGCACATATTCTACCTGCAATTGATATAGCTTCTCCCTCTAAACCTTTTGGGTAGCCACTGCCATCCCATTTTTCATGATGGTGTAAGGCAATTTGTTGAGCCGTCGTCATTAATTCTGAATCCTTATCAGAGAGTATTGTTCCTCCGATAGTGACGTGGCTTTGCATGATTTTCCACTCATTGGCATCCAGTTTTCCAGGCTTTAATAATATATTATCTGGAATACCAATTTTTCCAATATCATGCATAGGCGCTGCATTTAAGATTAACTCAGCTTGTGCCTCTGAAAGCCCATGCGCTAAAGCGAGTAAATAGGCGTATTTACTCATTCTTATAATGTGATTGCCTGTCTCATTGTCACGGTACTCTGCCGCTAACCCCAGCTTTTGAATCACTTGTTGACGGGTGTGATAAAGTTCTTTTGTTCTTTGTTTTACTTTTTCTTCTAAGATCTGGTTTTGCTGTTTTGCTTGTTTATGTAATAAGCGAACTTCTAATAAGTTATTGATTCTATTTAATACTTCAAGCCTGTCAAAAGGCTTGGTTATAAAATCTTTAGCACCTGATTCTAATGCTTTTAAATGTGTTTCCTGATCAGTTTGAGCCGTTAGCACCAAAACAGGAATATAATCATCTTTGAAGCGCTTTTTTAATCTTGCCATCACTTCAAAACCATCAATTTTAGGCATTCTAATATCAAGTAGAAAGACATCAAACTCGGTGCTATCGCACAAACTTTCGACTTTACAGGGATCGGTTGTGGATTGGATATTTAAATAGCCTTTTATCTGTAAAATGCGTTCTAATAATTTTACATTGGCTAGCTCATCATCAATAATTAAAATATTAGCTTCAAGAACTGTGCTGTTCATATCCATTATAGGTCCCCGTTTTTTATTCAGTCTTAATGCTGATTTTTTATTGTTTAATGACAGTATAGTTCAATGATTTCTTGCATATCTGGTAGATGAAAAGGTTTACTCAAATACTGATTAAACCCAGCATCAATACCACGATTGATGCTTTTTGTAGTTGCTTCAGCACTGACCGCAACAATGGGAATAGATTGAGTTTTTGGGTTCGCTCTTAATTCATGTAGCGCTTCTATTCCATTAATACCTGGTAAGTTTATATCCATCAGAATGAGTGATATATCTTTGCTGTAAGCAATGCTAATACCTAACTCAGCAGTATGTGTTGAAATCAGCTTAAGTCCAGTAAAACGAGACACAATTTTTTCAACTAAACGCACATTTGCGGGGTTATCTTCAATGTATAGAATGGTGCCAGATACATTGTCGTTATTACTTTTTGTTTCATCTGAAAGAGAGTCAGTCTGATTGGATTTTTTTTGGGTTGATAGGGGGATTTCAACCCAAAATGAAGAGCCTACCCCCATTTCACTTTTAAACCCGATCAATCCCTGCATTTTTTCCATCAGCTCTTTACAAACAACTAAACCTATTCCTGTTCCCTCTATATCCGAGTTTTCGGCTCCAAGGCGTTCAAAAGGAGAAAACAATTTACTTTGTTGATCTTTTGCGATGCCAGACCCCGTATCCTTAATGATAATGCGTAACTTGTTATTTTCAATAACCTCATAATTCAGAGTGACCCCCCCATTTTTACTATTGTATTTAATCGCATTTGACAGTAAGTTTAAAATAACTTGTTTGATACGGGTGTAATCAGCTAATACCTGAAATAAATTATTTTCTCTGTTTTGTAGGTTA
>Ga0209826_1001619_pt1 | contig 15526 bp, 13 predicted proteins | sample GOMGulsemesocosm_5_FD_184637 | JGI IMG/M metagenome (GOLD analysis project Ga0209826, IMG submission 184637) | Methane-oxidizing microbial communities from mesocosms in the Gulf of Mexico - GOM15C Gulf of Mexico (SPAdes) (version 2) | ecosystem: Environmental > Aquatic > Marine > Cold seeps... | reverse complement strand
CAAGGTGGTTATGCTTCTCAAGGTCAACAACAAAGTGGTTTTTCTCAACAAGGGCAGCAGCAACAAGCGCCTAAAGTAAACCCTCAAGAGCCATCAATAGATTTTGATGACGATATACCGTTTTAAAGTTCGGTCGAGTATGTTTGTATACTCAAATACAAATCAGATCAATCAAAGTCCTTTAATATAAGGGCTTTCTTGTTTTTGTATGTGTATACTTGATTTTTTATTGAAATATCTATCTTCATAAGCTACAGTTAAAAAAGTGTATACTCAATACGAACTGTAAATGAAAATTAGACAAGTAAAAGTAATAAATGAAAATGAAAGATTGGCTATCGTTGTTGATAATGATGGTTTACCTATTGATCGTATTAATTTTTTTATTATGGAAGAATTGAGGGGGTTTGCAGATTCAACAGTAACTCTTAGAGTAGGGATGATTATCCATATAGAAACATGGGCAAAAGATCGTAACATATTTTTAGAGCAAGAAATGGCAGGTACATGCTTATCTCAAGATGGTTTATTTACCTCTTTGATTGCTCACCTTCATAAAAAATCACAAAATAAACCTAATAATGTTGTACCTATTAAACCTGAGCAAGTATCCACAGATTACTTTAATCAACGAGTTGAGCTTTGTGAGGTTTATTTTGAGTATTTAAATAATAAATACCTATCCCGAAGTAGATTAGATAGTCTTGAGTTAAAAAATAACAAAATATTTTTTGATAAGCTAATAAAGAAATTAAAGAAAAGAATTATTGGTGGTAAGCATAATTCAAACGTTAAAGGCTTAACTACACTACAACAAGCATCACTCTTTCGTGGTCTAAAGGAAACTGGATTTTTCAAGTGGACAGAAAGAACACAACTGAGAAACAGGTTAATTATACTGATGCTTTATGAGACAGGCATTAGACGAGGTGAATTACTTTCGTTAACTATTAAAAATTGCCATACAAAAGTCGAAAAACCATATATATCGATTAGACAAAACATTGCACATTCAGATTCTAGACAAAATATACCGCAACTAAAAACTGAGGAAAGGATCATTCCAATTTCATTAAGGCTATCACAACTCATTGATGATTTTAAAGTCTTTAGAAGCCAAAATAAGGAAGCAAAAAAACAGCCACCATTTCTTTTTTTGACTAGCCAAGAACCTTATAGACCACTGTCATATAGCTCATTTAATGATATTTTTCTTACAATAAAAGCTACGATTCCAAAGATTATTAAGCTATCACCACATGTGTTGCGTCATACTAGATTCGAAAATCTAGATAGATATATGGTTGCAAAAAATTATTCTGCTGAATTAAAAACCAAAATTAAAAACAACTTAGGTGGTTGGAGTCGAAATTCAAAGACCAGTGAGAATTATGAGAAATCAGCAACTGAGGAGCAAGTCTACTCCGTTATTAAAGGGCTTCACGATGACATAGATGGAGAAAATTATTAATGATTGATACTAACATCAGATACCTTGATTTTAATATTGAAGATGAAGGTAAGAGTATATCGTATAACCTCAACCCTATTAGCTTATTAGGAAATAGCTATGATTTGAGGAAAAGTACTATAAATTTGAAGGAACAAAGGCTTAATCTTAATTTCTCCCTGCTTGATAAGGTATTTCTAGATCATGCCAAAGCATTAATATCATTTACCTTGATGAAATATTCTGAAACGACTGTGTATAATTATTTTAAATATATTAATCAATACTTTAGAGTTACTTCTGCTAGCGGTGAATCTATTGATGAACAGGTAAATAATATCTTTATCCGTGTCATGAATGATAAATCAGTTGCTCCAGAAACTAAATCTTATCTTAGGAGTGCCTACCGCTTTTTTGCTGAAGAAGAAATGCCATATTTCGATCAAGATTTTGTTGATTTTTACTTAGATGAAATTAAATTTGGTTCAGGTAATAAAGGTATTGATGTTTTAGTTGAAATGAAAGATAGAGGTTGTTTGACATTATCTGAGCAACGAAAATTTAAAGAGGCTATTGGAATAGTTGATTACAAATTATTATCTTTAGTGGAGCTACATGGTTTTATTGCTTTAAGAATTGGTCAATTAACTGGAGCTAGAGATATTCAAATAAGAAAGTTAAAAGGTTTGAATTTTTTTAAAAAGACCGTAGATAGTAAAGCTGTATATTCTCTTAAAATACCAAGAGTAAAGCAAAAAGGGCAAAGCAATAGTCAGCAAACAGTCATTCGACCGATAACTCAAAAGTTAGGTGAACAAATTGAATATTTACTTGACGTAATAAGAAAGCATGGTGTTACCGATATTGATAATCACTTTTTACTTTTTCCTATTCAATTTGGTAGTAGAGGGCTTATTTCTTCAAAAATACACAATAAAATTTTATTGGGTGATTCTCTACTTCAAAGAATAAATTTTGCTGTTGAAAAAATGAATTTAGACTTCAAAGTAACACTTAGGCGACTCAGAAAAACATTTTGCTCATCATTGGTGGCAAGAGGTGTCTCGATGAAAGTCATTGCATATTTGATGGATCATTCAGATTTGCAACAATTAGGTGTTTATTACCGTCAAACACATTCAGTTGCTAAAAAGATAGATGTGATATTACGAAAAGAGGCAGGTGATATTCTAGATGCTTTTGCTGGTAAAATCATTAAAGTCGGTGAAGAAAGCCTACAAGGGCAAGCTATTTTTGCTCCTACGAAAGATGCTAAATTAATTCAAATTGGTTCATGCGGCAGTGGTAGGTTATGCGTATTGAATCCCCCTTTAAGCTGTTATGGCTGCAAATCATTAGAAGCCTTTGAAGATGTTGATCACTCTGAGATTTTAGATCAAATGACAGCCAATGCTAAAGATACGTTTGGCAATGAACATGCTTTACAGTTGGCACAAGATAAAAACTTCCTTGCTGCTGGTGCATTAATTCAACTTATTGAGAGTGGTGATTATGAATAACGTTTATATGCTACCTCAAGTGGGGGCGAATACTGAAAGCAACTTAATTGACCTAGTACAGCATTATCAGAAGGTATTACCATTCAAAGTAAAATGGACGGATTATATTTGGGATGTAACAGGCTTTGTTAAAGATACTGCAAAAAAAGCTCACTCAAAAAAGAAATTTTATTTTACACGAGACAATGGATTGGCAAATAAAGTAAAACAATCTATTGATGATATGCTTCCATTCCACACACCTACATTAGCTGATTTGGCTAAAGCACATATATGCTCCAAACAAATAGAAAGAACAAAAACGGTAGGTAGCTTGCAAATTAAAATAAATGCTTATCGATTTTTGGATAATGAATTAAATAAAAAACGTTTGCCCGTGTCAGGTTTAACAAAGAGAATTTTTAATGATGCTATGCAAAAAGTTATCTTAAAACTAGGGCGTTCAACTGCATATCGTGTAGGTACGCATCTAAATGAAATATCTAAATTCATCGATAAACATCACTTAGCTGACGTAAGAACGAAATTCAAATCACCTTTGAAAAGGTCTGATGTTCATACCGCTTCAGATACAAATATTGATATTGATTCAGTGACGGAACGGAGCGAAAAGCTGCCAACTAAAGACTTATTAATGGCTGTTGCTAAACTCACAAATATGGATTTAGAGGGAGGAGACCGTTTTTACCATGCCATAACTGAAATTTTATTTACAACAGGACTTAGGTTTGATGAGGTAATTAGCTTATCAGTTGATTGCCTATATGAAAAAGAAATAGAAGAAATCAACCAGTTAACAGGAGATTTAGAAACATTCAAATTTTGGGAGTTAAAGTATTTCTCAAAAAAATCCGAATGTGTCTTTGCAAAAGTAATCGCAGATTCTATGGTCGATATTATCAAGAAAGCAATAAGCTTTATTACTGAATACCAAGAGCCAGTACGAAAAACAATTAGAAGTATAGAAACAAACAATTATTACAATTTTTTTGATGAGCTTGATGGTCAGTGCTTTGTTTCAGATAAAGAGGTATATAAATACTTAGGTACAAGTAGAAGCAATGCCACCACTAAATTAAGGAAGTTAGGGGTAAATGTTCAAATAGATAAAAAAACAAAACGAAATTTCTTTTTAGCTGAGGAGTTACAAAATAGGACTTCAAGTATCGCTAAGGATGATGTTAATGAATTATGGTCAGAGCTAAAGATAATGACCACCGCCACATCATTATCGCAAATGCTATTTATTACACAGCACCAACGGGAACATAATATAAAAACAGCCAATTTATGGGACTTTAGATTAATTAGTCATACACAATATCATGATTTTATGACAGGTCGAAAAACATCACGAGGTGAAGTAAAATCAATTTTTGAACGAAAAAACTTACTGATAAATGGAAAGCCATTCACTGTAACATCACATCAATTTAGACATTTCTTAAACACTATATGTCAGTTACATGATGGTATTACGGAGTTAGAAATTGCTAGATATTTTGGTCGAAATTATCAGGGAGATAATCAAGCTTACGATCACACTAATAAATCTAAACTCGTTATGGATAATGCAAAGCTAATATTAGCATCGAATGGCATAACTGAAGATCAAGCTATTGAAGCAATGGTAAATTTCACTTTAGTTGACAGTGAAGAAGCTTTAGAGGCTATCCAAGATCTGACAACAACCTTAGTTACCGCTATAGGTCTATGTAAACATGACTTTGCCGACACACCTTGTGGTAGGCATTATGCTTGTTTAAGGGGATGTTCGAGTTACAAAAGAATTAAAGGTGAGGATAGTGAAATAAGAGAGTTAGAGCGCATAATACAACAAGAAAAAAAACATATTGCTGATGCCAAGAATGCAGTCGCAGAAGAATTTTGGGGAGCCAATCACTGGCTACAATCACATCAAGCATTACATGATGGTTGTGAAAAAGCTCTTGCAATAGAAAACAATAATGACTTTAGTGTAGGTGAAGTTATTCAAGTATTCCCTGATGGCAACGATAGCTGTCTTGCTATAGATGATTTAGAACCAAAAGAATTATTATCATGAAGCAGAATAGATTTATAACACCTGAAATTGAACACGATATTGTTCATCTAATCGAAATTTTAGCAGTTCGTTTTGGAAATGTTACTTGGAAGCAGTTAGAAAAAGAAACAGGGTATACTCGTGCTGGACTTTCTCGAAATGATAACATTAAGAAAGCATATGATTCAGCTAAATCTGGAACAAAACAAATCACCTCAGATGCCGAGAAGTTAGATTCCTTCAGTGTTGAAAATGCCAAACTTACACGTCAACTAAACAAAGCTAAAAAAATAATTGAAGATTATGAAAGTAAATACATTATATGGGTATATAACGCACAACAAAATGGATTAACACCTGAAAAGCTGAATATACCAATGCCAGAAAGCTCTAAAACTACGATGAGAAAATCAGGTGAAAGAAGTAAGGCAAAAAATGATGGCTAAAATCAGTCCCAAAGCACGTATTTCTATAGATAAATTTTTGTCTTTTGCCGCACAGCAAAATGACAAGGCTTGGCTAGAGTATTGTGGTAATGGAGCTTTAATCCTCAAGTTAATCGCTAATCAATGTGATGTTTCTAGAAGTACATTTTATGATAATGATGACCTTAGAAAAGAGGTACTTAAGGTTGGCATTGATTTGCTTGATAAAAATATAATAGAACGCCTACCATACGAAAAAGATGACAAAACTGTCAAGCACACCAAATCTAAAAGAGCTAAAGATAATAAAGAGTTAGCGACCCTTCAAGCGGAAAACAATAAACTTCAAATTAAGGTGTCAGAGTTACAAGCTCAATTAAATGATAAAGACAATAAATTAACACGCTTTGAGGCAATGGAGTCAATTCTCGGTAGAACAGGAAGGATGCCAAGGTGACATTAAGCTCGCAAACCGAACCACTATTTTTACGTGTGACCAAAAAACCTAGAATCAACAGAAAGAAACTTGTTTTTTTTGCGGTTGAAGTTGATACGGAACGTTGGTCTAAAGTTGATTATAAAACTCATTATATCATTGAAATTTGTGATACTGATTTCGATGCATACCAAGAAGAGCTTGATGTCGGTGCTATTTGTCGAATCGTTCCTGACTCCATGCTGCATAAAAATGTAAAAATAAATAATTTGAAATATAACCGTAAAATAGTTACCACTTCAAATTTCACCTTAGTTCGATCAAAAGGCTCTTTAATTATAAAGTTGATTGGTAACAGTAATAAATTTAAAGGCATTGGCGAACTCAAAGCTAAAAGGTTGTGGGAAAGATTTGGCGAGGGTTTATATGATATTTTGGATAACAAAAATGTTGAAGAATTAACCAGTAACTTTGAAGGTAGATTAACAACTAAAACGTCAACCAACCTAGTTAATGCTTGGGAGTCATATTTAAATACCGATGTTATTTTGTTCTGTAATAAATTAAAACTATCCGTATCTCAATCTATTCGATTAGCTCAATTTTATAAAGAAGCTACGAAGCAAAAAATTGAGGAAGACCCATATCGATTACTGGCATTTAATATCCCGTTCATAAAGTGTGATGAAATAGCAACCAAACAGTTTGGTATGGCATTTGATGATGCCAAGCGTTTATCTGCTGCTGTTGAAGAAGGACTATACCGAGTACTTGATAGTGGCAGTGTGGTTGCTGATTATGAAACATTATTTCAAGAAGTTAGTGAGTTTATTCCTGAAGATAAATTAGTTTCATTGGCTTTATCAGGGGAATATATTAATAACAATTATGTACTGCTTAATGATGGAGAATATCAATCCAACGGCTCCTTTGTTATGGAAGCATATTTAACTGATCGTATTAAAGTGATGCTAAATACCAAACCTAAACTGAATTTACCAAAGGCTAGTCTTAATAAAGTTATTTCTAAATATGAAAAAAGGAATAACTTCAATTTAACCATCGATCAAAAACAAGCGGTATCTTTAGTATTAAATAATAATTTATGCTTAATTAATGGCGGTGCTGGAGTTGGTAAAACTTCAGTGCTTGATTGTATTTACGATGTCTTTGATGAGTGCGGAATCATTCCCGTTCAAGTGGCGTTAGCAGGAAAAGCTGCGAAAAGAATGAGTGAATTGACAGGTAGAGAGTCTTACACCATCGCTAGATTTATCAGACGAGCTAACAAGTTAAATATCTGCCCTAAAAAGTTTGCCTTAGTTATTGATGAAGGCTCGATGGTTGATTTGTTTTCAATGTACCAATTACTCCATATTTTACCGCAAGATGCCAAATTAATAATTCTAGGTGATTCTGGACAATTGCACCCTGTTGGTTATGGTTTGGTATTACATGAGCTATTAAAAGTTCCTCAGATACCTAAAATCACGCTTAAAGAAGTAAAAAGGCAAGGAAAGCATTCTAATATTCCACATGTGTCTCAAGAAATTGGTAAAGGGCTTGTGCCAACATTTAATGATCAAGATGTTAAATTTGTTAAAAGCAATGTAAGAAAAACAGTTCTTAAAGATATTTTAGAACTGTATCAAGAAGATGCTTTGAATACTCAAATCATCTGCGCGACAAATAAAATGGTTGATTTAGTCAATAACCAGTGCGGAAGTCTAAACGAATCTAAAAAACTACTTGTTTATAATGATTATCATGATTCATTTGAAACCACAGGATTTAGGTTCGCTGATAAGGTTATATGTACTCAAAACCTTTATGACCTTGATGTTATGAACGGCACAGTTGGCAAAGTTGTTGAGTGTTACAATTTACCTACAGCCAAAGAAGTTGACATTATTGTTAACGGAAAGCATCAAACCATTTTCAGTTTGGGAAAAATCAAATGGGATGACGGCATTACCACTGAAATATCCGATGACTTATTAAATAACTTGTCACTTGCATATGCAATGACTATACATAAGAGCCAAGGTTCTCAATTTCCTATCGTTATCATCCCTGTTTTTCAGGCTCCTAATTTGGACAGGACAATGCTATATACAGCAATAACAAGAGCACAAAAGAAGGTCGTACTGGTAGGCTCTGAGAAGGTTTTAGTAAATTCAATAAATATGGTTCACTCTGATGAGCGAAAGGCAGATTTAGCAAATAAATTATTAGAAATATTAAAGTAAGAAAATGTTATCGATTTGGTTGGTTTGGTTGGTTTGGTTGGTTTGGTTTGTGATAATTAAGGGGTAATAATATGGCGCGTACAATTTATACTGATGAGCAAATAATTTCAGCAGGTAGAAGATTGGAGGAAAGAGGTGAAACCCCGATTTCATCTTACTCTTTAAGAGAAGAAATTGGAGGAGGAAAAGCTAAACGAATGTTTAAAGTCTGGACTGATGCTACACAATCAACAGATGTAATTGAAAAAGATGAAGAATTAAATATACGATTACCCCCTGAAATTCAAGATTCTGTGAATATAGTCACAGCCGATGTTGTGAAACACATTGAAGATACAATCATTAAATGTAATGCAATAGCGACAAAAATAGCGGATAAGCGTGTTTCAGAAACTCTTTCAGATATGAAAAAAACTATAGCTAAAGTTGAACATTCTGAGAATGAAGCCAGTACAGCTATTGATAAATGTGACGATATTATTGAAGATCAAAAAGAAGAAATTGCAGTATTAAACAGTGAATCATTAAAATTAAGCAATAAAATAGCAAAGTTAGAGGCAAATAATGATGAGTTTAAGCGAAATGAAGAGTCTGCAAATAAGAAGATAGCTGAACTGAATAAGTTGTTATCAGATTCCGTTAAAGCTAAATCAGAAGTTGATATTAATGTAGCTGTTCTAAATAAAGCAACTGCAACTCTTGAGCAAAAAACTATAGATTTGCAGCAAGCACTTTCAAAATCAGAAAAAAGTAATGCTACATTAGAAGTTCAAAATGTAGAGTTAGTTAAACAAGTTGATCAGTCAAACCAAAATCTAGCTAAAACAAATGTCAAGATTGAAGATGTCACTAATAACTTAACAGATGCCAAGATTAAGCTCGCAACAGAAGAAGGTAAGTCATCAGAGCAAAAACTACATATCCATGAACTCAATAATACAATCGAAGAATTGCACCTAAAAATCAAAACAGTAGAGCTAGGTTATAATAGCCAGTATTTAGCTAAAGATGAAAATGATAAAGCTAACGGGAATGATAAATAGTAACAACAGCTTCTGATTTTGATATTTTCACTCTATTGTTAAATTAATATAAAACAGTTGGTTATAGGTTGTGTAAGTTGGCTGTTTATGCAGAACCCCGTAAGCCTAATAAAATCGCAAAGCTCGTTACTAACTAGATTAGACCCTGTTCATAATTTTTAGAATGTTGGAAAAATACTCTGCTCTTACTCTGATATCAGGATGAGAGCTGAATAACTCTAGGTCACATTCTAATTCCATATGTACCATCCCATAATCACCAATTCGAAAACTAAGATCGGCATTACTTATGATAATCACGGTTATCACAAGATAAATCCTATAAATATTCTTCAAAACCTTAATTATTCAAAATACCCATACTATTCAAAATATTAAAATAATAGCTAAAAAGATAATATATAAAAACAATATATAATAATATCGTTAATTATTTTTTTAATAAAATCAAGCGGTTAGTGTTTGTTGTTGCTTGTAAAAGGTGCTATAGTTTTTAGTGTTCTTAGTTACTGTTATGTATTTATTTGGAAGCTAAGGAATACTCATTTAAGCGGCATTTTTAAGTAAGAGGGGATATATGATCTCAAATAAACGACATCAAGCATCATTCATTAGCAGACTTGAAGAACTGGATTCGAGAGGGTTTGCTCATATCGAGCGTTGGGAGCTTCTGCTCTGGTTTAGTAAGCAAAAAATCACTAGTGCTTTATTTAGAGATATCCAAAAGTTTTGGTTTGAAAAGTTCATATTAACAACTGACTCTAGAAGTAAAAAAAGTCAAAACTTACTTCAAGTTATCAAAGCTGATGAAAAATCAGCACAGCATTTTATGTTAGTGATTGTAGATCGGCTAACTCATATTTCAGTTTACTAATCAGTTTGAAGTTAGGGGGGAGATTATGATTTGCACAAATATTGAGCTTTTCAAACAATTTAAATCAGCTATGACGGTTTTAAGTGCTGATGTACAACAAGATGTCATCAAGTCGGGGCTAAATAAAAGCATTACTCATTCGGAGCATGAAGTATCTTTAGGAATAATAGAGTTAATACATTCATGTATTAGTGATGAAAGTTGTGCAGGGGCAAGAGATAAAGTTGTACTTAATGTTCTCAAATCTCAAGTTTCCAGTCACATCCTACAGCCAGCAGTATTATTGAATGATAATCGAGGTAATCTATGAATGTAACAAAAATACTAGATTTTGAACTGAGAAGTTTTTATCAGCAACTTAAAAGTTGTGAGTCTGTTGAGTTGTCAGGTTTGGCTATTGATTTAGAAATTCAGGAAAAGCTAGAGAGTGAAAAATTTCTGGAGCTATATGTATTACTCGTTGGAATATTCTATGTACTGAGTCACGATGGAAAATTAAATAAAGATGAATCACTTTTAGTTCAAAAGTTTGTAAGAAGTATAAAACCAAAATTATCAAAACCACTAAGCGCATATTGATTTAAGGGGAAAAAAGCATGTTAAATACTGAATGTTCAGACGTAGATGTAATGCATGAATTTATTAAGTTAAGAAATTATGCTGAACAGCATTTAGTAGCTTCGTTGCGTTTTGCTGATATTGAAAACAAATTAATTAGCAAACATTATGATGATGCATATTATGCCATTGTGGATATTAATTTCACACTTAAAGGTTTATCTGTTCTATCTATCAGTGAGTATGAAAACCTTAGTTCGCTTAGTGAAATTCTAAAAAGTAAAGCTAAAAGCTAGTAATTTTATACAGCAGCCTACGCTTACGTCACAGTGAGAGATAAATAAACATTGGCTTGTCATATAGTTATATATATATTCTACAAATATATAAAAATTGTATCGGAAGGTGATTAATTACTGGATAATTGCATGCTCAAACGCACCAATATTAAGCTGTATATTTGTACAGTTGCATGATAAGATTTCACCATTCACCAAATTAAAGATACCGCAGGTTTTTAATGAGCGAACAGAAAGCACAATTAACATTAGATAGAGAATTGATCCTAGAACCAAAGCATGTAACTCACTCAGGAGGGAAAGGAGAAATTTTACATGATTGGTATGCTTATCTTGAAGGGTATTCATCAGAGTTCGTGAATTCTGTTTTAAATACATATATGCCTGATGCAAAATCTATTTTAGAGCCCTTTGCTGGCGTTGGGACAACACCTTTAACATTAGGATTGCAAGGGATTAATACTTATTACAGTGAAATAAATCCAGCCATGAGAAAGGTTGTTAATGTCAAATTGATGATAGCGTCTTTACCTAAAGATAAAAAAATTAAAATTTATAATCAAATAATGAAATTAGCTGAAGATCTTCCAAATTTGATTGAAGATATCCCTGCAAGTGTCACTCTTAAAAATAGCTATATTTCTGCATTTAGAGACAGTGTTTATTTTGATGAAGCTATGTTTGATTATATTCTTAAAATAAGAAGTTATAATGATATTCTCATTTCTAAGAATCCTCTGCTTGGCAATAGTTTAGAAATAGCTGTAATCTCCAAATTAATTATTTGCTCAAAATTGAAAAGAGCAGGTGATGTAAGATTTAAAACTAAAAAAGAACTAGATAAAGGCTTACCTGATTTTATTCACTCTGTGCAAAGCCAATTAAAACTAATGGCTGGAGATTGTTTAAAATGTTCTACATTGGTAGCTGAAGCTAAAATGGTTGCACATAATGCGAAACAGCTTCATGAATTAGACTCATTACAAGTTGATGGTGTTATAACTAGTCCTCCTTATTTAAATGGTACAAATTACTTTAGAAATACCAAGCTTGAATTGTGGTATATGGGGTTTATTACTTCAAATACATGCTTAAGAAAGTTTCGAGATCAAGTAGTAACATCGGGTATTAATGATGTTACTAAATCTAAAGGTAATATAATCCATCCGTCAGCAATGGATGTTGTAAGAAAATTATCTGAAAATGCATATGACGGTCGAATATCTAAAATGGCAGCAGGGTACTTCGAAGAAATGGGGTTAGTATTTGACGGCTTATCTAAGCACTTGAAGATGAATGGAATTGCTTGTATTGATATAGGTGACTCAATTTATGGAGGAGTTCATGTACCAACACATGATCTTTTGAGTGAGATAGCAAAAGATTCAGGTTTTGAAACTGTTGATATTGTGACTTTACGGAAACGTAGGTCTAAATCAGGTGCTTTATTGGGACAGTTTTTAATAATTTTGAAAAAGGTTGGGACGAGTAAGCTAGTTCAATTCCCTTCCAATACGGACAAAGTTATTCAGAAGTGGAATATGTTTAAAGAAACATTACCGCACCTTCAAAACCCTTATAGTAAAAGGAATTGGGGAAGCACGTTACATTCTGTTTGTTCCTACCAAGGAAAAATGAAACCTGCATTGGCTTTTAAACTTGTTGAAGTGTTTTCAAATTCTGGAGATAAAGTTTTAGATCCATTTAGCGGCTCAGGTACTATTCCATTTGAAGCGGCTTTGAATGGAAGGATAGCTTACGGTTTGGACATTGGATCTTTAGCAACGAGCTTGAGTAATGCTAAATTGAAAGTACATTCAAGAGAGAACGTTACAAAAATCATTGAAAAACTCGAAAACTATATCGCAAATTCAACACCTAGTAATAAATCTTTATGCGACAGTGCTGAGGTTAAATTTAATAAAACAATTCCTGAATATTTTCATGAGGATACCTTTAGAGAAATATTGTTAGCTCGTGACTTCTTTGCAAAAAACCATAACCCTGAAGATAAAAACTGGTCTTTAGTTATGTCGTGCATGATGCATATACTTCATGGAAATCGACCATATGCATTAAGTCGGAATAGTCACCCAATCACTCCTTATGCTCCTACGGGCGACTTTATTTATAAAAATGTAATTGAAAAACTTTGGGCTAAAGTAAATAAATCGCTGGATACTGAATCTACTGCTAATTTTCATGAGGGTCATTGTTATCAATCGGACATTCTAGAGCAATGGCCTGCTGATGTTAAAGAGCTTGATGCTATCATTACATCTCCCCCTTTTTTCGATAGTACAAAGTTTTATATGACTAATTGGATGCGGTATTGGTTTTGTGGGTGGTCTAAAAATGATTTCGATACTCAACCTAAGGACTTTATTGAAGTAATTCAAAAAAAATCATTCGATGCATATGATTATATTTTTTCTCAATGCTTTGATCGTTTAAAAATCGGTGGCTACGCGGTATTTCACTTAGGTCATTCTGATAAGTGTGATATGGCAGAATCACTCATACCTTATGCTAACAAGTATTTTAAAGTAGTAGATAAGTTTACAGAATCAGTTGAACACTGTGAGTCACATGGCATAGCTGATAAAGGTGGTGTTAAAGGACATCAGTATTTAATATTGAAAAAATAAAATACTGAACGCTCATGTCGTATGAGCGTTCAGTATCTTTTTAAATTACAGAATTCAAATCTTCATTTTCATCAAACTTAAGATTCCCATCTCTACGCTTATTGTATTCTCCAACAAATGAAAACTCATACTTTGTTGATTGTGAACGACTTAAAACTTTATCCAATGCTTTAACAACAAGCTCGGCAGTTATTTTACCATCTCGTTCTTTGAGTAATTCTGGTTTTGTTAAAAATTCATCAAAGAACCAATCAAGACGTTTTAACAATTCTGCAATCACATTATGATTTGGTTCTGGCTCCATTAGTTCATCTTCCGACAGCCCTACAATTTTAGATAAGTCGATTAGCTGTTCTTTAGTATAAAACTGTGAAGGTGTTCTATCCCTTTTTCTGGTGTTGCAGGATGGGCATAATGCTGTTGCGGTTTCATCTAAGGGCCATAAAAGAGCTAATGGGCGGGTATGGTCGATGTGCATTTTACGTTTGGATTCTAAGACTGATTTACAGTTAAAACATTCACCTTTAAAGCGTTTCCAAATATCGTCAAGAAGCTCGCGACCTGTTTTTAATCTGTAACTCAATTGAGGGCTACTTTGGTATATTTCTGCAATTAGAAGTTCAAAATTTCGTCTACGTTGCCCATCCTCTTTCATTTGTGCTGCTGTTCTTTGCCAGTTTAAGGGCATATTTACAAAATATTTTTTGCAAAATCTGCACTCAAGCTGAAAACCAAAATGGAGATCAATTAACTCTCCTGATTCAATATCCGTTAGTATGCCGAAGCCTTTATGGATACATGGAGCCTTTGCAACACAGTGGTTAGAAAATGACAAATGCTCACGTTCATTGTGGGTATTGATAGGTAAAAATCTTGCACATCGATTACAAGATTTTAATTCGAAAAAATCTTCACTATCAGACACGATATCATTTGTAATTTGAATTTCCCCACTTTCAGTATAAAACCCTGCTTCAGGCATAATTGTGTGCATGTTTTGCAAATAACCTTCTTGTCCATTCTCCTTTGCAGAATCAAAAGCGTCATGCCAAATTAGACCACATTCCATATTGTGTAAGTAAATAGTTGTTGGCTTTTGTGATATAATTGAAACTGTAACTGAAGTGTTTCCTAGCTCAGATGACCACATTGAGCCAAATTTTGATGTGTTTGGTAAAGGATAGTTAGAAATGGTGTTTTTGTTTGTATTTGGGTTATCAATTTCAACTTTTACAGGTTTATCACTTCTATAAAAACCACCAAATCCTATATAAGTGTTATCTTTGGGATTAGGGAAAATAAATTTAATTAAGAGTGGGGTATTTGGTGATAATTGAAGTCCTGTTGCAGCCTCCATTTTAAATTCTCCCCCTGTACTGTCAGGATGGCTGTTAAAGCCTGATTTTCTAGTAGTGGTTCTTCTAATACCTGCGTAAGCTGTTTTACCTGGTAATTTAGCCATAAATATCCATTTAATATACTGAAAAGATGAGTTACTTATTGAAAAAATATTATTTTATTGCTCCCTATCTTATTGACTAGCTTGTTATTAAGCAATAAAAAGACTACTTAACTTATTGGATAAGCCAGTTCTTCGAGGATTTTTGATAAAAATGTATACTCATCACACTTATGTATACATATAATGAATTATTTTGGTATTTTATATTGAATATATAGAGGTTTGTATTTTCAATACTATTAAATACAGCGTCTAGAGGTACATGATTCAGACAGACACGGATAAGTATGCAGTCTTTTTAGTTGTTTTCCTTTTTAGATCACGTTTAATTCAAAAGTGTTAATATAAAATAATATTAACTACCAAATAACAACAAACCCAGCGTAATTGCTGGGTTTTTTATTTTTACGAGTGTATATCTGCCACAGTCAACAACTGCAGTAAATATTTTTTGCTATCTTGTGCCAAAAGACACTGTTCAGCTAGTATATCTTGTAAGTTTTCTTTACTTGTTAACG
>Ga0209826_1001618_pt1 | contig 15533 bp, 12 predicted proteins | sample GOMGulsemesocosm_5_FD_184637 | JGI IMG/M metagenome (GOLD analysis project Ga0209826, IMG submission 184637) | Methane-oxidizing microbial communities from mesocosms in the Gulf of Mexico - GOM15C Gulf of Mexico (SPAdes) (version 2) | ecosystem: Environmental > Aquatic > Marine > Cold seeps... | reverse complement strand
TCAAATGAATTGAAATGATAAAGAGAAAGTTCATTGCAAATGCAACAAACAATCCGATAATTGGTAATACTTGCTTAATCCTAAGCATAAAACAAATCCCTCTTAGAGATAATATATTCTTTATGGCATAATAATAAACTTCAACTTTATCATCATATAGTAAGTTTTGGGAAGTTAGATTGCGGAAACCCTTAAAATCTCAATTAAAAAATGACAGCATTCCATTCTCGCTAAATTAACTATGCCGCTTCACTTGGATTGTACAGGTAAGAGCTATCGATATTAGTAAAGATTACATCCGATTTTGTACTATTTTATACTTGTGGCGCACTAATAAAAAATATGAATTAAGGGCGTAATATAGCTTTAAAAGTAACGAAGATTAAGTTGCAAAGTTTATAACAACGGTACTTGTATAGCACCGTTGTTACTGTATTTTAATAAAGGCAATACGAAAGAGGCGTAAAGCATGATAAAAGTATTTAACATCATAATTTGATAATAAATTGAAATGCCATTCTATTGAATGAGAATAGTATGATATTTTTATACTAATACTTATTATTCAAAACTAAGTATGTTAAGTTTTAGCACAGAATTTACAATAAACTAAACATAATAAAATTAAGAGATAAAGAATGAAAAATTACCCTTTACTAATTAATGGAAAACTAATAGAAACAGATAACACTGTAGATATTATTAATCCTGCAAATGAAGAAGTATTTGCCACAGTAACTAAAGCAGGCGAAAAAGAACTTGAATTAGCCGTTAGCGCAGCTAAAACTGCCTTTAATGCATTTAAAAATACTTCGATTGAAGAGCGTCAAAACTTACTCAAGAAAATCTCAGCTGTGTTACTTGAAAATAAAGAAACACTTGCTGAAGCATTAACTTTAGAGCAAGGAAAGACGCTTGATTTTGCAAGAGTAGAAGTTGATCTTTCTATTGCCTTTAATGATTATTTTTCAACCCTGACACTTGACCCTGAAATATTGATTGATACACCTGAACAGCGTGTAGAAAAACGTCATGTGCCATTAGGCGTAGTTGCGGGTATTATGCCATGGAACTTTCCATTGCTTATTACCGTTTATAAATTAGCTCCTGCGTTATTAGCGGGTAACAGCCTTATTTTAAAACCAGCTCAAACAACACCTATTAGTAGTGCTATCTTTGGTGATTTGATTAAAGATATTGTCCCTGCTGGTTTGGTGAATATTCTTGCTGATGACGGTGAATTAGGTGCTAAAATTACTGCCCATCCAGCTATTGCAAAAGTATCTTTCACTGGTTCTTCACCTACGGGTAGAAAAATCATGGAAAGTTCTGCGAAAACATTAAAACGTTTAACGTTAGAGCTTGGCGGGAATGATGCAGCGATTGTGTTAGATGACATTGATCCTAAAGCCGTTGCTGCGCAAGTGTTTGGCTCAGCATTTATTAATAGCGGACAAGTCTGTGTAGCTTTAAAACGTCTTTATGTACAAGCAGGCGTTTATGATGAACTTTGTGACGAAATTGCAAAGCTTGCTAATGCTGCGGTTGTTGGTGATGGTATGGATAGTGCATCTCAATTTGGTCCAGTACAAAATAAAGCTCAATTTGATATTGTAAAAGGTTATATTGAGCATGGTCGTCGCGATGGTGTTATTATTGCGGGTGGCGATATTCCAGATAAACCAGGTTATTTTATTCCATTAACAGTGGTTAAAGATATTAAAGATGGCTCACCACTTGTTGATGAAGAACCATTTGGTCCAGTATTACCAATTATTAAATTTGATTCAGTTGATGAAGCTATCACTGCAGCTAACAGCTCTGAATTTGGTTTAGGCGGCTCAGTATGGTCAAAAGACATACAAAAAGCAGAAGCTATTGCTGCTCAACTTGACACAGGTACTATTTGGATTAACCAACATACTGTATTTGGTCCAAACATTCCTTTTTGTCCAACGAAACAGTCTGGTTTAGGTGTTGAGTGGAGTCAAGAAGGCTTGCACGAGTTCACGTCAATTAAAATAATAAACACTACTAAAGTTTAAGTACTTTTTGCTTATTATTGCTTATAAACGCTTATTTAAGTTTTTTTACCTAAGCTATATCTAGATAAGCGCATAGAAAGCACCATACTAAAAAGCCGAATACATAGCGTATTCGGTTTTTTAATTACTACACTTTATAGATGATTACAGATAATATAAAATGGCAACTAAAATAGAAAGACAAGAAACAAAACAACGTATGAGCCGTATTGTAAAACACAACGGAACTATTTATTTATGCGGGCAAGTCGCAGCTGATGCGACTAAAGACATTACCGAGCAAACGCAAACCATGCTTGATAAAGTCGATGAATTATTATTAAAAGCAGGCAGCTCACGTCAACACATTTTATCGGCAACTATCTATGTTAAAGACATGAGTTATTTTGCTGACATGAATGCTGTTTGGGATGCATGGGTGCCAGAAGGGTATGCACCTGCTCGCGCTTGTGTTGCTGCTAAAATGGCGCGTGAAGCTTTGCTTGTGGAAATTTCAGTCGTAGCGGCAGAAGTTTAAGCTAAAAATAAACACAGAAGCAAGAATGGTGTATTGATGAATGCTAATAACCAAACTGTTATGTTTACTAAAAACTTACTTAAACAATCCCTGAAAGACTCCCTTAAAGAAAGTTTTGGCTTTGATGACTTTCGTCAAGGTCAAGAGCAAACGATTAGCCAGTTACTTAATGGTGAATCTACCTTATCTATATTTCCTACCGGCTCGGGTAAATCTTTATGCTATCAGTTAACCGCGCTACATTTACCCTACTTAACCTTAGTTGTTTCGCCACTATTGGCGTTAATGAAAGATCAACTAGAGTTTTTAGCTGGTAAAGGTATTAAAGCCGCCAGTATTGATTCAACCTTAAAAGGTAATCAAGCACAGGAAATCATGGCGGCGGTGCGCAATGGTGACATTAAAATATTAATGGTCTCGGTTGAGCGTTTTAAAAATGAACGCTTTAGACAATTTATTCAATCCGTGCCAGTTTCCATGTTAGTAGTAGATGAAGCACATTGTATTTCTGAGTGGGGGCATAATTTTAGACCTGATTATTTAAAGTTACCAAATTATAAAACAGAACTAAATATTCCCTTAACCTTATTATTAACGGCAACAGCGACTAAAAAAGTTAAGTTAGATATGGCGAAAAAATTTGCTATAAATGATCAGCATATTGTGCAAACAGGTTTTTATCGTAGTAATCTAGATTTATCCGTTGTGCCTGTTTCTAGCGAAGAAAAAATTCAAACATTAACCAACATGATTCAGCAGCAAACAGATGCAGGTATTGTATATGTCACTTTGCAACACACCGCTGAGCAAGTGGCAGCTTATTTACAAAAAGCGGGTGTAAATGCCATAGCCTATCATGCAGGCTTTGATAGTGATAAACGTAGCCAAATTCAAAATGATTTTATGGTGGGTAAAATACAAGTTATTGTTGCTACTATCGCTTTTGGTATGGGTATAGATAAAAGTGATATTCGTTTTGTTTTTCATTATGACCTGCCAAAATCTATTGAAAACTACAGTCAAGAAATTGGTCGGTCAGGGCGAGATGGTCAGCTTTCACATTGTATAACGTTAGCAAATTTAGACGGACTTAATACCGTTGAAAATTTTGTTTATGGTGACACGCCAGAGCTAAGTGGTATTGAATATGTTATAGATAATATCAAGGCAGAACTACAGAAAAGTCAATATGGAAGTACGTGGGAGTTGCAACTATTTCAGCTTTCAAACGCAAGTAATATTAAACAATTACCCTTAAAAACCTTACTAGTACAGTTAGAACTTGCTGGTGTAATAGAACCGACACATGCTTATTTTGCAGATTTTAAGATCAAACTATTGCAGCCTATAAATAAAATATTGGCAGGCTTTAACGAACAAAGACAACATCTCTTATCCTCTATATTTAAAGCCACTCAGTTTAAGAAAGTATGGGGTAGTTTAAGCTTTGATCATTTACTACAAGATCAATCAATAGAGCGAAACCGCGTTATTACCGCGTTAGAATATCTGCAAGAACAACAGATGATCGTATTAGAAACCTCACGCATGACTGAAGTTTTTAAGATAAATAATAATGAGCTAAATGATCCATCACTAGCCAAAAATCTTTATGATTATTTTATTGATAAAGAAGAAAAAGAAATTAAACGTATTGCCGCTTTAGTGCGATTTTTTCAACTCGATAGTTGTTTAAGTTTTAACTTAGCGCGCTACTTTGATGACCCTCTACTCCAAGTTGCAGACATATCACATCAATGTGGGCATTGCAGTGTTTGTCGTGGTGAAGTTGCTCAACTTGAATGTTCATTGCAAGCACAGTGGCCATCGAATGATGAATTGATGGCCAATGCTGAAAAATTAAAACAACACTTAGCGACAAAAACATCTCAACCTTTATCCTTAGAAAGTTATTGCCGATTTTTTGCAGGTATGACAGTACCTATGTTCGGCCGACATAAGGTTAGACAATTAACCGGCTTTGCCTCATGCGAGCAATTTCGCTATCAGGATACTCGCGACAAGTTGACTTTTCTTAACATTAATTAACAACATTAGTGGCTGTTTTTTATTTTAATAAGGTACATTTATTAAGGAATAAAAATGAAATTTTCAGCATACAATCTAAGTGACATTAAAGAAATTAAGCAACTATATATTAATACATTTTCAGACTCTGAAGGACAGTCAGAAGGTGTATTAATTGGTGAGTTAGGTGATGGCTTGATGACAAAAACACCAGTTAATGATTTTTATGTGTTTGTTGCCACAGAAAAAAAAGAAATTGTCGGCAGCATAATTTTTTAAAGGCTAACCTTTGAAAATGAGATTAATGCTTTTATTCTATCGCCAGTTACTATAAAAACTATCGAGTAAAACAAAGGTATTGGTCAGAAATTACTTACTTTTGGCCTAAAGTTTTTGAAAAAACTAATATTGAAATAGTATTCACCTATGGTGATCCTAACTATTACATTAAGGTTGGCTTTAATCAGATCACAGAAAGTCAGGTGCAGGCTCCATTAACACTAAGTTATCCTGAGGGTTGGCTAGCGCAATCATTAGTCAGTGATAAAGTTGAGTCAATAGTGGGTGATTCTCATTGTGTTACGGCACTAAATAAACCTGAATTATGGTAAATAGCAATATTTATTACCCTAACAATTATTTGAATTATTACTTTTAATACTTTCTTATTTAAAAATTATTAAGTTTATTCGAAATTATTTCTTTGTTATATCTATCTCTTATTATGAATTAATTATTTTAATAACATTTAAAAGGTGAAATTATGGATAACAATAAAATTGCGATGAGTGCTATTTCTGGTATTTTGGCTTTAGGCGTTTTAACAACTACATCAGCCAATGCAGTACCAAACCAGCCAGCAGAATGGGAAAAGTGTGCAGGTATAACTAAAGCAGGAAAGAATGATTGTGGTGCTTTAAATGGCTTACATAATTGTGCTGGGCAGGCTACAAAAGATAATGATGATAGCGAGTGGGTGTATGTACCTAAGGGTACTTGTGAAAAAATAACGGGTGGTGTCGTTAAGGCGGTGAAGCCTGCTAAGAAGTAGAATTACAACAAGTCATTTTAACTTATTGGTTCACGTTTGTTATCCTTTAATGTAGGAACTAGTATCAATGTCAGATATTAATGGTGTTGGTCTAGGGTTAAGACATAGACATTTTAAAGAGTTTATTGTCGATAAACCTGATGTACCTTGGTTAGAAATTCATACGGAAAATTTCATTAATCAAGGTAGTACTTCGGCCAAATATTTGGCCGAAATTTGTCAAAACTACCCTATATCGGCTCATTGTGTTGGTTTATCATTAGGGACAGCCTCTAATGCCTCTTTAACACGACTACAGCATATACACGATATCAAAGCTACTATTGATTGGTTAAAACCCAGTTTAGTTTCTGACCATCTTTCTTGGAGCGCATCAGATGAAGGTCATTATTTACCTGATTTATTACCTATCCCTTACACAGAAGAAGCTCTTAATATTGTGGCTCAAAATATTAATCAGGTACAAGAGGTGTTGAGAAGACAAATTTTAATTGAAAATCCTTCTAGTTATTTAAGCTATGTAAACTCACCAATACCTGAGTGGGAGTTTCTGTCAGCGCTTGTAAAAAAAACAGGCTGTGGTTTGTTACTTGACATAAACAATGTTCATGTTAGTGCTCATAATCATGGTTTTGATGCGCTTAATTATTTAGGAAACATACCTAAAAAATCTGTTCAAGAAATACATTTAGCGGGTTATAGTATTGATGTTATTGAAGGTGTTGATATGTTAATAGATACTCATGGGCATAGGGTATATGACGATGTCTGGCTACTTTATGAAAAGGCTATAGAGCATTTTGGTGCAATACCAACCTTAATTGAATGGGACACAGATGTACCTGAACTGGCTGTTTTATTGGATGAAAAACGTAAAGCAGAAGCCATCATCACTAAAGTAACCAAAAAAAGGTGATGTAATGACAGCATTAGCTGAGCTACAGCGCAATTTTATTAGCGACTGTTTATCAGAAAATATCAATAGTAAAAAACCATTATTAGCAAAAGATATTGATATTAGTCTAATCTCTGCTTCAGGCTTAATGGGTATATATCGAAGTAGTGCTATAGCAAATATTATTTATGCAATGAAGTTAACTTATCCTGTTATTGAAAAGCTAGTGGGCGAAGATTTTTTTCGTGCAAGTTGTAAAAAATTTATTTTATCCCATTGCCCTAAAAGTGCCAATATGGATGATTATGGTCAAGAATTTGGTAGCTTTTTAGCAAATTTTGAACCTGCGAAACAATTAACTTATTTAAAATCTGTTGCACAGCTCGAATGGTATTATCATCTAAGTTCGTTGGATGATGATAGTAAACCAGTAGACTGGAGTTTATTGTCATCAATAGATGCTTTACATGTGAAATTATTACTTGCACCTTCAGTAAAACTCATAACTTCACCTTTCCCTGTTAATAATATTTGGCAAATGAACCAGTCAAATGCCTATGAAAATAAGCCAATAGACATTTCTCTTGAGCAAGAAACGCTATTAATTATTTTTAGAAGCGGTTTGAGTACTAAAATAATGACAGTAACAGCTGGAGAGTTTGCTTTACTTTTATCATTTTCGAAACAATATTACTTAAATGATGCAATTGAAATTGCCACCGCAAAAGATAATACAATTTCAATTGATGATACTCTTAAGAAGTTTATAGAATTAAATATTATTAGTGGCTTTGAAAATGGATAGTTTTTTTGTGCTAAAACATCTCAAAATAGGTAATCTTGTTGTAAGCATATGAACTACCCAAAAACTGATTTTACATGAAAAATAGTTTACACATGAGAGATTGTCTTTATTGCGCAAGATCCTTTTTTAACACAAGAGGTGTTGTCTATTAATTTTAATCAGAAAATAATAAAAAGGTCAAATTTAGTACAATAATATTTGAGTGTATAAAAAATAGACTTACAAATAAAAAGTATGATGTAGATCTACTTTCTAGTACAAATAGGTGTTAGTTAATCAAAGTAATATATTCTCTTGACGTAGATCACAGCCTAGCTATTTTTTTGCTTTATAAATGACCACAATTATTTATAAAACAAATTAAGACGTAAGGGATAACAAAATGTTTAATAAGTCTATATTAAGTCTCGCTCTCGCTAGTGTTTTTATGCCTAGTGCCTATGTTGTAGCTGATGATGTTGTACACCAAGGTATCAATGAGGAAATAGAAACACTTGTTGTCATCGGTAAAACACCACGCAAAGTACAAGATGTTGTGGGTGCGGTGTCAGTGATCAGTAGTGATGTTATCGACCAGCAATTAGTGCATGATGTTGCTGACTTGTTACGTTATGAAGCTGGTATTAGCATGGTTAATTCAGGCAGCCGCTTTGGTAACTCAAGTATTGCCATTCGTGGTATTTCAGGTAATAGAATCGCAACTGAAATTGATGGAGTGCCAGTTGCGGAGCAGTTTAATGTCGGCAGCTATTCTAATTCTGGGCGTAATTATGTTGATCCTGAATTAATTAAGCAGGTAGAAATTTTACGAGGTCCAGCTTCAAGCACTTACGGTAGCGATGCTATTGGTGGCGTTGTCAGTTTTGTGACCAAAAAGCCTAATGATTTATTGAGTCAAACAGATAAAGATATCTACCTTGGCCTTAAAACAGGCTATTACTCTGTTGATAACAGTAAGCTTATTTCGTTAATTACAGCATTTGGTAATGAGTCTTCTAGTGCTTTAATTTCAGCCTCACTTCGTAAAGGAAATGAGTTTGATAGTAATTCAAATGCAGACATTGCTAATGATATTCAATCTAATGAAAACAAGTCTTTATTAGCGAAATATTACTACACGATTTCTGACACGCAAGAGTTAAGTTTTACTTATGATTATTTCAAACGTGAAGCACAAACTGATACTCAATCATTATTAGGTTTAGGACGTTTTAGATCAACTACCGCATTGTTTGGTGATGATGAAACCAGTCGTGAAAATTTTGTCATTAACTATGACTTTGTTATTGATTCAGCTTGGCTTGAAGGTGGCGTTATGCGCTTTTATGACCAAAGCACTGAAACGGCGCAATTAACTGATGAATATCGTACTTCTCGTGGTAAAAATTACCGTTATGACCGTGATTTCTATTATCAGCAAGATATTCAAGGTCTGCGATTAAACCTTTATAGCAATGTGAATTTATCATCAACAACTCATCATATCGGTTATGGTTTAGAATATAGTAAAACAGATACGAAAGAGTTAAGAAACGGCTTGCAAACCAATGTTGATACAGGTGATGCAACGCATACTATTTTAACTGAAGAATTTCCTGTTCGAGATTTTCCTATTACTAAAGTGAAAGAGGTAGGCGTTTATCTTAATGATGAAATAAACATCGACGGTACTAATTTTACAATTATTCCTGCCATTCGCTATGATAAATATGAACTTACCCCTAAAGTAGACAGTATCTACTTGGAAGATAACCCAGATCAAAACGTTGTTGCAATCAGTGAAGATAGCTTTTCACCAAAACTAGGTGTTGTGTACCAAATAAATGACAATGCTAAATTTTATATGCAGTACGTGAAAGGTTTTAGAGCACCACCTTTTGAAGATGCAAATATTGGTTTAGATATTCCTTTATTTAAAATGAGAGCGATTCCAAATCCAGACTTAAAATCAGAAACAACCGATGGCTATGAAGTGGGTTATAATCTTGCCAGTGAAAATCATAAGTTTGATGTTGTTGGTTTTTATAATGATTATGATGACTTTATTCAAACAAAAGTAAATTTGGGTTTTGATCCCACTATTGGTCGTATTATTTTCCAATCTCAAAATATTGCTAATGCTAAAATTTATGGTGCAGAGTTTAATTACAAGTACAATAGTCAAAGCTTGTTTAGCTCTAATGATAGTTACAGCGCTTATGCTTCTGCATTTTGGAGTAAAGGTGAAAATAGAGATACGGATCAACCTATCAATGAAATAGAGCCAAACCATGCTTTATTGGGGGTTCAATGGCTAAATAGTGATGAATCTATTTCTGTTGCGATACATGCAAATTTAGTAGACGGAAAATCTGATATTGATACAACCAACCCTAAAGATCCAACTGAATCACTAAACCTAGCTAGCACAGCAGGTTATGCTACTTTTGACTTGATCGCAAATTACCATGTAAATAAGCAACTTACACTTGCTGCAGCGGTAAACAATCTAACGGATAAACAATATTGGCTTTGGTCTGATGTTAATGGTTTAGAGAAAAGTGATCCTTTATTAGCTACTATGGCGGCACCAGGTATTAATGCTTCACTGCAATTAAAATATGCTTGGTAATTGCTTATAAACTGTGTGGTTTCTGTGTTCAATTAAGAAAGAAAAAAGCCAATAATTTATATTATTGGCTTTTTGTCGAGCTAAGTTATACGGATATAGCTATGTAAGTTAATACACTCCGCGATCATTTAAATATTGGCTATATTCTTTGTCAGTACCATTAATATGGCTAATTAACCAAACTGTTAAGTATTCACTAATTTCTTTTAAGGCGTTGTGACCTTTTTCGTTATATAAATCGACAAACTTACTTACTTGTTCAATCATTTCTTGATGCTTTGCTTGGTGCGCGACAAAATCAGGATAATCATTGTCACGCATTAGCTTTTCTTCACGCTCAAAATGATATTTAGTGTAATCAATTAACTCTTTCAGTGCTTCTTTTTCAAAAGCTTCACTCATGTCGTGATCATAGGCGACAGTAAATTGGTTTAATAAACTGATTAACTTTTTATGATCTTGATCTATATGAGTTATGCCAACGCTATATTCATCTTTCCATTTTATGCTATCTGATTGTTCTGTTTTTTTATAAAACACAGGAATAAGCAATAAAACGCCTATTAGTGCCCATGATACAAGGTTAGTAAAGCTGGATAAAAAGCCGAGAAATATAACGACAATAATAAGCCCTATTGCCATAGCGTAAATAAAAGATTTAGTGCGTTTGTTCATTTTGTATCCTTAAACTTTTAACTAAAACCCTTAAAAGTAATAGGGTTATAATGTTGTTCTTAATTATTAATCAAAAGTATCTACATTTCTATACGTGCTAATACAAACAAATTGTCATTGATTTATTGACCTTGATCAACTTGTTTTACTATTAATTGCTATTTTTTTGAAATATTGATCTGAATCACGTAATTATAGCGTAAATAAGCAGATAGTTACATTTAGAAACATTTAGTGCCTGTATTGTAAAAAATACAGGTATTCGCGTATACGTAAATAAACAAATAAAGACAATAATCTCTGGAGAGTAACCGATGAAAAACATTAAACATAGTCTTTCTGCACTTGGTTTAGCAATAGGCATGGCTGCTGGCGGTATTAGTATGTCAGTATCAGCAGCAGAGCCAACGCTATCTGAAGCAGACTTCGATAAAGCAAAGCTACAATACTTTCAACGCTGTGCAGGTTGTCACGGTACGTTGCGTAAAGGCGCAACAGGTAAGAATTTAGAGCCTAAAAATACGTTGAAAAAAGGCCAAAAACGTTTAGAAAAAATTATAGCGCTAGGTACAGAAGGCGGCATGAACAATTTTGATGATTTGTTCAGCAAAAAAGAAATTGCCAACATGGCAACATATATTCAAATGACACCACCGATTCCACCGGAAATGTCAATTACACAAATGCGTAGTCACACTAAGCAATTCGTTGCGTTAAAAGATTACCCAACTAAACCACAACATAACCTTAATTGGAATAACTTCTTCATCGTCATCGAACGTGATGCAGGTACAGTTGCGATTGTTGATGGCGATACTAAAAAAATCATTACTCATATCAACACAGGTTATGCAGTACATGTAATTAAAGGTACTGAGCATCATAAAACGCAACATGCTAAAGACTTAGGTCGTTTCTGGTTCACTATCGGTCGTGATGGTAAAGTAACTAAAATCGATTTATGGCAAAAACCTGAAAAAATGTTAGTTGCTGAAACTAAAATGGCATATGACGCACGTGATATCGCTGTTTCAGGCGATGGTAAATACGTAATTGCTGGTGGTTACTGGCCTTCACATTTCGTTATAATGGACGCTGAAACGTTGAACCCACTTAAAGTTGTTTCAACTCGTGGTTACAACACTAAAGGTGAATTTATTAACGAAGCACGTGTAGCTGCTATTTATACTACGCCTAATGAGCCAACTTTCATGGTTGCGGTTAAAGAATTAGGTCAAATGTGGCAAGTTGATTACACTGATTTAGATAACCTTAACATCACGCAAATTGATTCAGCTGAATTCTTACATGATGGTTTCTTCGACCCAACAGGTCGCTATTTCCAAATTGCTGCTAACGCTTCCAACAAAATGGTTGTTGTTGATTCTAAAACACGCAAATTAGAAGCGATGATTGACGTTGATGTATTACCACATCCTGGTCCTGGTGCTAACTGGATTGATAAAAAATGTGGCCCTGTTGGCGGTACTACTCATTTAGGTACTGGTTTAGTATCTGTTTGGGGTAATGATCCTATGGGTCATCCTGATAACGCTTGGAAAATGTGTTACGAAGTTGAAACTGATGGTGCTGGTGCATTTATTCGTACTCATGAAACTTCACAATACGTTTGGGCTGATCAGCTGAAACATCCAGAGCCTGAAATTCAACAGTCTGTGCAAGTTTTCGATAAAGATACTCATGAAATCGTGAAAACCATTCGTGTAACGACAGAGCCAGGTAAAGCAGCTCTACACATGGAATTCAACAAAGGTGGTAGTGAAGTATGGGTTTCAGTTTGGAACCGTAAAGAAGCTAGCAAACCTACTGGTGAAATCGTAGTTTATGATGCAAAAACGCTTAAAGAGCTATACCGTATTAAAGGCTTAACTACGCCAACAGGTAAGTTTAATGTATATAACCGTGTAAACCATAAGACATAGGTTTATAGGTATGAGGAGCTAGGTCCTAGGGATCTAGCTCCTATTTATTTCTCTAGAGCCTAGCTCCTAGAACCAAGCACAAAATATCTTTCCTTTAAGGCTTATCATGGCTAATAACACATTTACAAAACCGAGTTTCTGGTCCAGACGACTAATACTTGGTACAACTGTTTCTGGTGCCGTCATCTTTTTTATTGTTGGCATTATCTTTTGGGGTGGCTTTAACACCGCAATGGAAGCAACAAATACCACTGAGTTTTGCATTGGCTGTCATGAAATGGAAGACAATGTTTATCAAGAATATACACCAACCATACATTTTACCAACCGCACAGGTGTACGTGCTGGTTGTCCTGACTGTCATGTACCGCGCCCTTGGATCCATAAAGTGGTGCGAAAAATTAAAGCATCACGAGAAGTTTTCTTTTGGTTAACAGGCAAGCTAGACACCAAAGAAAAATTTAATGAACACCGCTTTGAATTAGCACAAAGTGTTTGGCATGATATGAAAACCACAGATTCAAGAGAATGTCGTAACTGTCATAACTTTGAATCAATGAACCCTGAGTTTCAAAAACCGCGTGCTCGTAAGCAGCATTTAAATGCTTTTGAAACCGGGCAAACCTGTATTGATTGCCACAAAGGTATTGCACATCATGATGTACGAGATAAATTAACAGATGAGCAACTTGAAAAGATTGAAGCGCCAAATCCTGCTTATATTCGCGAAGTGCCACAAGCTTATAAAGATGGCTTAGCAAGAGTTGAAGCTAAAGAAGCAGCTGCTAAAGTCAAAGCGAAAGAAGACAAAGTAGCAGAGCAAGTTAAAGTCGATGAAAAGATAGCAGCAGCAGTTGCTCAAGCTTTGGCAAATCAAAGTAGCGATGCCAAGTCAAAAACAGCAGGTAAAAAAGCACCGACACAAGCAGGCAATATAAATGTTGACTGGAATAAAGCTAAATCAACAGATATTGGTGTGTTCTATCCCGGTACTGCTTCAATTGAGTGGGTTTTAGGGCGTCGACATGGTGGTAAACGCGCCTTTACTAAAGGTGATCGTTGTACTGAATGTCACGGTGAAGAAATTGCTGATATTGGTCAAAATATTGTAAGTGGCGAATCAGAGAAAATTGAAGAGCCTAACCTTATTCCAGGTAAACGTGGCAGTATTGATGTTCAAATAGATGCAACCCATGATAATGATAACCTTTTCTTAAGGTTTAGTTGGAGTGACGGTGACCATGCGCCAGTACCTTTTGTTGAAGGTGGTAAAATGGATCCAGAAAATCCAATGAAACTAGCCTTTATGATTGCCACAGACGATGTTGAATATGCCGACCGTGCTGGTTGTTGGGGTACGTGTCATGCAGATGCTAACTCAATGCCATTTGCACCAGAGCAAGATGCATTAAAAGGCAGTGATTTAGCTAACCGTTTAAACTTTACTCCCAATGTAGGAAAAGGCTCAGGCATGGGCGTAACTAAGTACTTGAAAGAAACGCGTACTAAGTTAGAGCTGAAAGGCCGTGGCGGTAAAGCGTTAGGTGGTTGGGATAAGCTGAAAGATGATGCTGACATTAAAGCTGCGCAAGATGCTAATAAATTTATGGATATCGTTCGCTATAAATCTGGCACAGGTGAAGTAGAAGATGGTCAAATCTTAGCTTCACGTGATATGCACGGTGGACAAGGCGCGACAGTTGAAGCTGCTCTTAAAAACGGAACTTGGTCTGTTGTTGTTAAGCGTAAGCTTAAGTCTGATAAAGCAGGTGATGTGAGCATTGAAGCAGGCAAAGTATATAACTTTGGTTTTGCTATCCATGACGATTACTCAAGTGCTCGTTACCATCATGTATCATTCGGCTACAAGCTAGCCCTTGATAATGATGAGGCAGAAGTTAACGCTAAAGCTCAGTAAAACAGTAATAAGTTATAAACTGCAAGTGTAAAACCGTGTGGCGCTAATTATAAGGTTAGCGCTACACTTATTTTCTCAAGCCTTGTTTCTTGTAGCTTAAAACTCAACAGCAAGCTTGTTGAAGATCAAGGCGTTTTTTATTTTCTGTGTTATTATTCTTTGCATTATTTACGTTAAACATTGAATACAAAAATATGAAAACTTTTAAAGAGCTACTTGAACTAACTAATGAACAAGAACAACCACAACGTTTGATGTTTTTATTTGCTAACGCAGAGTCTAGAAACCCGAAAAAAAGTAAAAAACATCAACAAGGTACAATCTCTCCAGTAATGTGCGTTGATAAATTACCTGAAGAATTAACGACCTTTGCTGATCTAAAGAAAGAAGCTGATTCAATTGAAAAAAACTGGAATTTTGTTTTTATTGCGAGTCTTAGCGGTGAAAATGGCATGACCCCAACTCAAGATGATGCAGAGCCTTTTTTAAATAAAATGGTGAATGACGTACAAACAGGCAATAATGTTGGTCGTTATGTTATTTATGATCGTGAAGAAAACCCTATAGAATTAGAATCGAATAATTAATAACGTAGCTATTGAACGAAGGAGACGCTACTAAATTAATTTTCATCATTAATTATATCATATATGCATTAATTCAGTTCCCACCTGTATGGGCAATTAATTGCACCAGAAATTGAATTTTTGCACCAAACAAGTGCTAGGAATTAGTGTTTTATGTGACTGATAATTAAAAATCCCCCATGAATATCTCTGCAGGTAAAGCATTTTAATCTATTGGTATGTAAATTGCTTTATTTCTGATAATTACAGAATTAATTATTAATAAAACTCTTAATTTAAACTTATATTTAAAATTTTACAGTGAGAAAATATGTCTTATTTAGTACCTTCAGAATTTGTTACCAAAATGGTTGATGCAGGTGAATCGAAAATATTCATGTCAACTAGAGATACCTTGATCAGAAGCTATATGGCAGGTGCTATTCTTGCTCTTGCCGCTGTTTTTGCTATCTTTGTTT
>Ga0209826_1001616_pt1 | contig 15537 bp, 9 predicted proteins | sample GOMGulsemesocosm_5_FD_184637 | JGI IMG/M metagenome (GOLD analysis project Ga0209826, IMG submission 184637) | Methane-oxidizing microbial communities from mesocosms in the Gulf of Mexico - GOM15C Gulf of Mexico (SPAdes) (version 2) | ecosystem: Environmental > Aquatic > Marine > Cold seeps... | reverse complement strand
CAAGGTTTAACTTGTGAAGCAGAAAACTTCACTATAAAAGCCTGCGCCAATGCTTCTTGTTCTATCTTGAATCTTGATAATGCTGATGTACAGCTGTTAATCAATGATACTGCCGACCAAACCATTACGGTTTCAGGAGGTAGTACAAGTGCTAGTTTTGCTTATACCAATATTGGTGCCGCGACATTAAGTTTAGATCAAACTTATGAATGTAAAAATGGCGGTTCTACAAGCTGTGATGTAATATTTGCTGAGGCTGGTTTTGTACTTGATATTAATGGCATTAATGATGTTGAATCGTGTGATTCGACAAAATCTTTGTTAATAAAAGCGGTTAAATTAAGTGATGATGGTGTTAGTTGTGCCCCAGCTTTTACTGGCAATCAATCACTTGATTTTATATTTGATTATCAACAACCTAGCGTAGGTACAAAAGTACCTGCATTGGCGACTATTGATATGGCAGCAGCAGGGATAAGCCAACCTAGAACGATAACGTTTGATAGTAGTGGTAAAGCAACTCTTTCTATAGAATATAAAGATGCTGGAGAACTTAGTTTTTCAGTTGCAGAGGTTGCTTCATCAGGCGTATCTTTAGCGACCTTGAATAAGGTGTTTTATCCCGCTCAGTTAGTTGTTTCTACTGCATTATCATCAACCGATAGCAGTGGAATAGTTACTCAAACTGCAGGAGTAGATTTTCCTATAAATATTATTGCTCAATGTCAAGATGGCACGGTTACTGGAAATTATTCACCACAAACGGATACAACTTTACAATTATCGGTACAGCAAAAGGAACCTATTACAAATACAGGGGTGCTGAAGGTAGGTAATGTAACAGCTGCAGCAACTAACCTTGCCACAACAACATGGACGGATGTTAAGCAGTCAACGGTGAATTTTAATGGCAGTTATAGTGAAGTAGGTATTATTAACCTTGCCGCACGAGATACTCATTATTTAGGTCATGTAATCAATTCAGCTAATTACAATACTGTAGGGCGCTTTATTCCTGCTTATTTTACTCAATCTGTTGAAAGTAATGGCAATCTAATTGCTAACCATTCGTCACTATGTACTAGTAATAATTGGGTATACTCAGGACAAACACATGAAAATGGCGGAGCTACCGTAGGAAGCATACAATACGAGAGTATTGATACCCCAATGATTAAAATAACCGCCTTTAATCATGCTGGTGAAATAACTAAAAACTATACCGAAGCAGGTTTTAATAAACTACTTGCCACAGGCATTGATATTCTTTTACCCATTGCCGATGATGAAAAAGATCGAATGCCACAAATACCAGCAATTCTTGACGATAAAATAAAAATATCAGCGGTAATGTCTGCTGGAGATGATCCTGAGCCGAGTGGCGGCAGTGGAGATAATGGCGTGCTAATTTACAGCTTTAATGATACAGACCATTTTATTTATGAGCATAATATTTTGTCTAAGTACTCACCTTTTACCGCAAAAATTCCATTCGAAATAACTAAAATAGAAGATACTGATCTTGTGAATTTATATGCAGGAAGTAATCCTCTTATTAATCCTACTGAAAAGCTAGTAACTCAAGGTGTAGAGGTTCGTTTTGGTCGTTGGCGCATGGAAAATAGTTTTGCCCCTGAAACCTCACCTATGCCTATGCCTATGTATATAGAACAATATAATGGCGGCGATTCATTTATTACTAACCCTGAAGAGAGTTGTACTTCAGGAGCTGTCAATAGCAAGGTTACCTCGGGAGTTATTGGTAGTGGCGGCTTAGCTCTATGGGATTATCGTTTAGTTGATCTTGATATTACTGATAGTCTGTTAACTGGTCATACGAATGCCAGTATCACTTCAAGTACTCGTTTTGATGCAGGTGTCTATCGTGAGTTGGTTTTTTCTGCGCCTATGCAAAATAGGCAAGGCTCACTTAAAGTAGAATACCAAGTGCCTCACTGGCTCCAGTACGACTGGAATGGCGATGGAAATTTTGATCAAAACCCTACGGCTATCGCCACATTTGGCTTATTTCGCGGTAATGACCGAATTATTTACCAACGAGAAGTGCATAACTAACTAGCAACTAAAGTTACGAGTAAGGAAAGTTACTAGCTTCGCAAGTACTAGCTGAACAGTAAGGTTTATCATCGTTCGCAACTCGTTACTACTTTAGGTATTTTCGAAACTATTCAACTCGTAGCTTAAAACAATTGCTTTTTTATTTATTAAAAACAAGCAACATAATAGAATTGGTATTAATACTCAGGTATGATTGTTCGATCTGTTATTCGAATAATAACACGCTCTAACTTATTGCGCTAAGAAGTCGCATTTTCACAGGACATTTCGAGCTTATGTTTAAAAAATTACGTGGTATGTTTTCCAACGATTTATCTATCGATTTAGGTACAGCAAACACCCTTATTTATGTTAAAGATCAAGGCATAGTATTAAACGAGCCTTCAGTAGTCGCTATTCGTCAAGACAGATCGGGTGGTTCGAAAAGTGTCGCAGCAGTAGGTACAGCAGCTAAACAAATGTTAGGCCGTACGCCAGGTAATATTGAAGCGATTCGCCCAATGAAAGATGGTGTTATTGCTAACTTTTTTGTAACAGAAAAAATGCTACAACACTTTATTAAACAAGTGCATAGCAATAACTTTTTACGTCCAAGTCCTCGTGTTTTAGTCTGTGTGCCTTGTGGCTCTACGCAAGTTGAACGCCGTGCTATTCGTGAATCTGCTATGGGTGCAGGCGCTCGTGAAGTATATTTAATTGACGAACCTATGGCCGCCGCTATTGGTGCCGGTATGCCAGTATCTGAAGCAACAGGCTCTATGGTGGTAGATATTGGTGGTGGTACGACAGAAGTGGGTATTATCTCCTTAAATGGCGTGGTCTATTCATCATCAGTACGTATCGGTGGTGACAAATTTGATGAAGCCATTATTAATTATGTTCGTCGTAATTTTGGTAGTCTCATTGGTGAAGCAACGGCTGAGCGTATTAAACATGAAATTGGATCAGCCTATCCAGGTGACGAAGTAATAGAAATTGAAGTACGTGGTCGTAATTTAGCAGAAGGTGTACCACGCAGCTTTACTTTAAATAGCAATGAAATTTTAGAAGCATTACAAGAGCCATTAACGGGTATTGTTAGTGCTATTATGGTGGCATTAGAGCAATCTCCACCAGAGTTAGCATCAGATATTTCAGAGCGTGGTATGGTACTTACTGGCGGTGGCGCTTTATTAAGAGACTTAGATCGTTTGTTAATGGAAGAAACAGGTATCCCTGTAGTCGTAGCAGAAGATCCATTAACGTGTGTTGCTAGAGGTGGTGGTAAAGCCTTAGAGATGATTGATATGCATGGTGGTGATTTATTCTCCTATGAATAAAATCACTATCTATTCTTTGCTATTTAGCTCAATTACGGCGTTAAAAGTACTCATTGACTAACGTCAACTCCGTGCTTTCGCCTTGTACTTGAACTAAATATCTGCGAATAAATTAGCGATTAGTAATAAGAACAAATTAGATTGAAGCTATTCGTAACTAGAAGCTCGTAATTAGCGCTTATGAACCCAATTTTTAAACATGGTCCATCCCCACAGCACCGACTTGTCTTGGTGCTTTTTTGTTCTGCTTTATTGATTTTTTTCGACCATAAAATGGCAAGTTTTGAATCATTACGCGGTTATTTACAATCAATGGTAAGTCCTTTGCAGTATCTAGCTAATTCTCCTAAGCAAGTAATGACATGGGCATCAACAAATATCACTACACGTCGTCAATTAATGACAGAAAATCAACAATATCGTTTAAATGAGCTGAAATTTCATGAACAAGCAATGCAGCTTGAGATTGTAAAGCAAGAAAACGAGCGCTTACGTTCTTTACTCGCATCACCACTTCGCCGTGAATTAAAGAAAATGGTAGCAGAAATCTTATCAGTTGATAGCGATCCTTATACTCACCAGATAGTTATTAATCGTGGTGCGGGCGATGGTGTTTATGAAGGTCAGCCCGTTATTGATGCCTTGGGTATTGTTGGGCAAATTTTACATGTTGGGCAAACTAGCTCTAGGGTTATTTTAATAACAGATATTTCACATGCTGTGCCTGTTCGGGTTCAGCGTAATGGCTTGAGGCTGCTTGCTTCAGGTGACGGTCATATTGAACGGTTGAATCATAATTTTGTTTCACAAAGTGCAGATATAAAAAAGGGTGATTTATTAGTAACATCAGGGTTAGGTGGTAAGTATCCTGAAGGTTATCCTGTTTCTAAGGTGTCTTTTGTTAGTCATGATGAATCAAGAGAGTTTATGCGAGTATACAGTACCCCAATAGCTCAAATAGATCGATTGCGTTATTTGTTATTATTATCGAATGAAGAACCTGTAAATATATTTTCGCCTAAAAAACCACAAAATAAAAATGATTCAAAAAAAGCTAAGGCGAGCAATTAATGCTATCACATAACGGTATTATTATTTTACTGACGTTATTGATCGCTTTAATGGCTAGTATAATGCCGTTGCCGCTTAGTGTTGATGCCTTTCGCCCTGATTGGGTGCTGATTGTTTTAATTTATTGGTGCATGGCTTTGCCAGGACGAATAAATATTATTACTGCTTGGGTTATGGGATTTTTATTAGATGTGCTCTTAGGTTCAGTATTGGGTGTTCATGCAACAGCTATGGCTATTTCAGTTTATATTGTTGCTGAAAGCTTTCAAAAAATACGTAACTTTTCCATTTGGCAACAAGCACTAATTACAGGCGTACTAGCAGCTTTATATCATTTAGTGGTATTTTGGCTACAGCGTTTTTTAATTGATGTTACTTTTCTTACCAGTTATTTATATCCAGTGATCACCACGATAGTTTTATGGCCGTGGGTATTTTATTTACTTCGTAGAGTACGCCGTCATTTTTCTATTAAATAGTCAACCTATCAAGTATGACCTATATGAAACAACTTATTTTGGCTTCACAATCGCCTCGACGAAAATCACTATTAGCGCAATTAGGTTATCAATTTACCACTCAAGCAGCTGACATTGATGAATCTGTACAAAGTAATGAAACAGCTAAAAATTACGTATTACGTTTAGCACAACAAAAAGCGAAGGTTATTTTTGCAACTTTATCGGCTCAACAGCAAGCAGAATCTGTTGTTATTGGCTCTGATACTAGCGTGGTGATTGAAGGTGAAATATTAGGTAAACCATTAAATGAAGCTGATTGTATTGCTACCTTGTTACGTCTTGAAAATAAACAACATCAAGTATTAACTGCAATTGCAGTAGTAAGCCAAGACCAAGCCAATAAAAATGAAACAATGAGTCAGTTAGTTGAAACCCAAGTTCAATTTAAAGCGTTAACAGTTGACGAGATAAAACGTTATTGGCAAACAGGAGAGCCGTGCGACAAAGCAGGCTCTTATGCAATTCAAGGAATAGGAGGTCAATTTGTGACGACAATAAAAGGAAGTTACTCAGCAGTTGTTGGTTTACCCTTATATGAAACAGCACAGTTACTGGCTCAAGTTGGCTTGCCAACAAATTTAGTTGCGAGTAGCTAGTTTAAATTTACCATGAACTCTAAACGATAAACGGATTAAAAGCATAATGAGTAGTGAGTTATTAATTAACGTTACCCCTAGTGAAACACGCGTTGCTTTAATTGAGCATGGTTCTTTGCAGGAAGTTCATATTGAACGTGAAGCAAAGCGTGGTATTGTTTCAAATATATATTTAGGTAAAGTCATTCGTGTTCTGCCAGGAATGCAAGCGGCTTTTATTGATATAGGCTTAGATAAAGCGGCCTTTTTGCATGCTTCAGATATTAATTCAAAGCTCATTTTAAAAGAAGAAACGGATCAGGTTCCAGACATTCGTGCTTTGGTTCATGAAGGTCAGTTTTTAATGGTGCAAGTGGTGAAAGATCCGCTTGGCTCTAAAGGCGCTCGTTTAACCACGGATATTACTATTGCCTCTCGTTACCTAGTTCTAATGCCACATGCGAGTCATGCTGGTATTTCTCAGCGCATTGAAGGTATTGAAGAACGTAAACGTTTAAAGAAAATTGTTAGCCCATATTGTGATGAGCAGCAAGGTTTTATTGTTCGTACCGCAGGTGAAGGCGCTAGTGAACAAGAACTAAAACATGATGCAGAGTTTTTACGTAGAGTGTGGAAGAAAGTACAAGAACGTAAGCAGCGCAAACAAGTTAATATGCCCTTATATCAAGATTTATCATTATCGTTACGGGTATTAAGAGATTTTGTTGGTGTTAAGTTTGAACGTATTCGTATTGATTCTAAATTGACATATGAACAACTGAAAGCTTTTAGTGAGGAGTTTGTACCTGAGTTAACCAAAGTGATGGAATACTATCCAGGCGAACAACCAATCTTTGATTTGTTCTCAGTTGAGCTAGAAATACAACGAGCGCTACACCGTAAAATAGAATTAAAATCAGGTGGGTATTTAATTATTGATCAAACAGAGGCTATGACCACAATTGATATTAATACGGGTGCTTTTGTTGGACACCGTAATCTTGAAGACACTATTTTTAGCACTAATATTGAAGCAACCCAAGCTATTGCTAGGCAACTTAGGCTGAGAAACTTAGGTGGAATTATTATTGTCGATTTCATTGATATGTATAATGAAGATCATAAACGCCGTGTATTAAGTAGTTTAGATATGGCGATGTCAAAAGATAATGTTAAGTATAGTGTGCATGGTTTTTCTTCGTTAGGTTTAGTTGAAATGACACGTAAACGGACTAGGGAAAGTTTAGAACATGTATTATGTAGTGAATGCCCTATTTGTACTGGGCGTGGTAACCTTAAAACGGTAGAAACTGTTTGCTTTGAAATTTTACGTGAAATTGTGCGAGTTAATCGTGCTCATGATGCGGATAAGTTTATTGTTTATGCTTCTTCTGCGGTTAGTGATTTTCTAGTAAATGATGAGTTTCATAGTCTTGCGGAAGTAGAAGTGTTTATTGGTAAATCAATAAAAGTGCAAACAGAGGCTATGTATTCACAAGAACAGTTTGATGTTGTAATGATGTAGCTTATAGGCTATAAAATTTTTTAGGAAATAGTTTGTTAATGTCGATTGTAAGCGTATCTAACCGCTGGCTAAACCGCTTTTATAAAATACTTGCTATTATGTTGGTATTATTAGCGGTACTGATCAGTGCGTTTCGTTTATTTTTACCTTATGTTGAAAACTATCGCCAAGATTTACAAGATTATTTAAACCATGTAAATAAAGCAAATCTTGTTATTGGTGGTTTAGGCATGAGTTGGCAAAATTCAGGCCCAACCTTAATAGCAAATCGAGTCACTTTAGTTGATAGCAAAGAGGTCTATGTTTATATAGATCATTTAGAAATACAAATTGATTTTTGGACAACATTAACAACTCAACACTTAACATCAAGCAACTTAATACTTGATGGTGCTATTGTTACGTTAGATCAAGACGTTTGGCGTGAGCAGCAAAGCAGTAATGTTAACAACGCTAATACGGCTAACAATTCAAAACAGCAATTTAATGGTTTTCAACAAATATCTAATGTTTTATTAAACCGTATCAATCGTTTTTCTTTAGTAAATAGTAAAGTATCAATTAAAAATAATGCATTACAGCATCATTTTCGGATCAATAACTTAAACTGGCTAAACAATGGTGAACATCATCAAGCGCAAGGTAATATTATTGTTGATGAACTAAGTTCAAACAATTTAACCTTGAAAATAGATGTTAATGGTCAATCTGTAGATGAACTGAAAGGTTTGGTGTATGTCGAAGCTAATCATCTTGATATTACGCCTTGGATTGATAGTGTTCTAGTAATCGACAATGATAAAACTAAAGCAGATGTTGGTTTTTCAGCATGGCTTAAAGTAAAAAGTGGTGCGGTAGAACGTTTACAACTCGTGCTACATGACAACCTTATAAGTTGGCAAGAAAGTAACCAAGTTAATAGTCAAACGAGCCAACCAACACATAATTTAACGTTAAGTGCAGGGCAGTTATTGCTGGTAAAAGGCAAAGAACCAGCCAGTTTTAACTTATATAGTACACCGTTTTCATTACAGTTTAATCAACAAGACGTACAAGAAACTATTGTACAAGTGAATAAAACGGCGGAAGATTTTTCTGTTTATTTATCGTCTTTTGATTTAGCGCTAGTTAGCCAATTATCACCTTTGTTTATGGGTTCAGAAGAAACAAGAGAGCTGTTATCGACCTTAGATATTACTGGTCAAGCAAGTGATATCTATTTCAAAAAAACGGCAAATGATTTTCAAGCATTGGCGAGCTTTGCAAATGCCTCAACTCAATATAGCCAAGGCATACCGGGTTTTGACAACCTTTCTGGCACTTTAAGCTTAGCCGAGAAAAACTTACATCTCAGCTTAATTGCAGAACAAGGCGCTTTAGATTTTAGTCAACATTTTATTGTTCCTATTCCATATCAATCGTTAGCGGCCAATGTTGATTTCTCTTTTGCTGATACTGGCTGGCAACTACAAGTTAATCAGATCGCGTTAAACTCTGAGGAACTGAATTTACAAGCAGACTTAGTTATTGACTCACCAAAAAATGCGACAACGACTATGTCTTTATTAGCCAATATTATAGATGCTGATGCCAGTAAAGCAGGTCATTATTATCCACTTACTCTTATGAGTAATGAGTTAGTTAATTATTTAAATGACGGTTTAATTGATGGAAAAATAAAGCATGCGCAAGTATTAGTAAACGGTCCTTTAGCTAGTTTTCCTTTTGCTGATAATTCGGGGATATTTGTTGTTAATGCTGAACTAGAAGAGGCAACATTTAAATTTAGTCATGATTGGCCTGAAATCAAGGGATTTTCAGCTAATTTAAACTTCACTAATAATGGTATGTTAATTACGGGTCGTGCAGGTGAACTCGTTGGACTTGATGTGACTGGTGTACAGGCGGCGATAGATGATTTTTCTCATGATCAAACACTGACAATAGACACTTTAATTATGCCTACACCTGCAACTCAAGTTGCTAATTTAATGGCACAAAGTTCACTTGAAAATAGTGTTGGATATGTCTTGAAACAGCTTCAAGTCAGTGGTGATATTAAGGGTGAATTTCATTTAAACTTACCCTTAAAAACGCCTGAAAAAGTGGTAGCGAGTGGTTTAATTAATTTTTCTGATAATCGTATTGCATTACAAACACCACGGATGAATTTTGAACAAGTAAACGGCCAGTTAGCTTTTGAAAATGACAAAATATTAACAAAAGAATTATCTTTAAATTGGCAAGGTTTACCACTAGCCTTAACGATTAATGGTAGCGATAAGCCAGAGCATTACGCTACCAATATCACCTTGGCAGCAGACTGGGAAACAGGTGATTGGCATCAACATATACCACCTGATTTGCAAAAATATTTTGATGGACAATTACAATGGCAAGGTGACTTATCTCTATATCAGCATCATGGCGGCGGTTTTACGTATCAATTTAATATTGATTCAAACTTAGAACAAATGAAACTTTTACTCCCTGAGCCTTATGGAAAATTATCACAAGTTAAAGCTCCTTTGAAAATTGAAGTGAATGGTCAAGTAGAACAGTCTACTTTTAATGCGTCTTATGGTGAACAGCTGAGTTTTTTTGGTGTGTTATCACACGATACTAATCATTTTACCCGTGCTCATATCATACTTGGCGATGAAAAAATGTTGTTACCTATGGATGGCTTTCATATAACCACAAACCTTGAGCAAGCAGATGCTCATATATGGCAACCTTTTATTTTTGATATAATTAATACCGTCTCTAATGAACAAAGCCAGAAAAACACTGAAGATTTAATAGAGCCTCCTGCTTTATTTCCTAAACCAGAACGGATAAGAGGCACAGTTACCAAATTGGATTTATTAGGACAACGTTTACATAATGTTTCTTTTAATTTATTAGATAAAACTCATTGGTGGTTATTGCAACTCAATGCTAAAGAAACTCGTAGTCAAATTAAGCTGTATCCAGACTTGTTTGAACAAGGTATTGATATTAATGCTGATTTTATTCAATTAGCAAATCAGGAAGAACGGCTGTTAAACGAGAAAAAGCTACAGCAAGCTCCTAATATTGATGAAATCCAAACACCGTTGTTAAGCGAGGATAATATTTTTTCGAGCATGCCAAAAATTAATTTTCATTGCGATCGCTGCCAAGTTGGTAGTTTAAACCTTGGCGAAATGAGCTTCTCCCTGCTGCGCACAGATGAAAATACCATCAAAATAGAAAATTTTAAGGCTAAACGTGAACGGGCAGAACTTAACTTGTCAGGATATTGGAAAAAACAAGGGACTGATTCCACAACAAATGTTAACGGTACCTTATCAATAAAAAATATTGAATATGAGTTAGAACAATTAGGGTATGCCTCTATTATTCGTGATAGCGGCGGTAAGCTTAGTTTTGACTTGAATTGGCAAGATGATCCTTATAACTTTAGTTTTAATCATTTGAATGGCTCCCTTAACACTAAAATAGATGATGGTTATTTAGCTGAATATAGCGATAAGGCGCGTATATTTTCAGTGTTAAGTTTGCAATCTATCGTGAGAAAGTTAACGTTAGATTTTCGAGATATTTTCAGTGATGGTATTTTTTATAATAACATTAAAGGAGATTACCATATAAATGAAGGTATTTTATATACTGACAACACTCGTATGAATGGCTCTGCAGGTGATTTATATATAAAAGGCAATACTAGTTTTGTAAGTAACACCCTTGATTATAAAATGTCTTACAAGCCTAACTTAACTTCTAGTTTGCCTGTGTTAGCTTGGATCGCAACGTTAAATCCCGTTGTTTTTTTAGCGGGAGTAGCAATCGATCAAGTGATAACCTCAAAAGTGGTATCTGAATTTAATTTTGAATTAACCGGTAATATTAATGACCCAGAATTTAAAGAAGTTAATCGTAAAAGTCGTAATGTTAGCGTAGGTCGCTCTAAACCACCTGAATTTGTAAATAGTAATGATAAAACTGAACCACTACAGAAAAATGGCTCAGGTAAGCAGGAGATTAAAAAATTTAAACCGCCTAGCTTAATTGAACATGAGCAATATTTTTTTGAAGAAGATGAACCGTTAGAAGGTTTTAATGATGGTTAAACTAAGCGCAATTCAACTTAATTCTAAAACGAGTGTTGAGCAAAACCTGCAAATCATTGCCAAGCAATTAGCAACATTAACTCAAACAACCATTAGCGAACATATTGTTGTTTTGCCCGAGTGTTGTTTGTTTTTTGGCGCAAATGACCAAGCACAATTACAATTAGCAAAAAGCACGCAAATAAAACAATCTCAAATGGTCAGTGAGCTACAAGCCGTATTAGGTCAGTTAGCTAAAAAATATAGCGTTATCTTAATTGCTGGTACTATTCCAATCTTATCGGGTGTTCATGATAAATTTACTAATAGCTGTTGCGCTTTTAATTCAAATGGTGAGTTAATAGGTCGATATGATAAAATTCATCTGTTTGATGTTAATGTTGAAGATAATGAAAAGAATTATTGTGAATCTCGCTTTACCCAAGCGGGAAAAAGCGAATATATAGTAAAAACACCGTTCGCTAATATAGGCTTAACGGTATGCTTTGATGTTCGTTTTCCGCTGTTATATCAAAAACTGACAACTTTGGGTGCTGATATTATTACCGTACCTAGTGCATTTACTCGTGTTACGGGTAAGGCACACTGGCAAACTTTATTGCAAGCCAGAGCGATAGAAAATCAAGTGTATATTATTGCCGCGGGACAAGAAGGCATACATGAAAATGGCCGTGAAACTTGGGGGCATTCTATGATCATCAGTCCTTGGGGTGAAATTTTAACTTGTCTGGAAACAGGTGAAGGGGTTATAAGTTGTGATTATAATCCAGAAGAAGTAAAACGAATTCGAGCAAGTATGCCATTGAAGCATGCTTTTAATCGTTAATTAACCGTTAATTAGAGATAGAATCATAAATGAATAGTGTTGAAAAAACTTTACTAACCGATAGCCAAATAGATGATGTTATTTTAACTAAAACATTAACGAGCATGATGGAGCGACAAGTAGATTTTGCTGATCTATATTTCCAGTCAAGCCAACATGAATCGTGGATGCTTGAAGATGGCATAGTAAAAGAAGGTTCATATAATATGGAGCGCGGTGTGGGTGTTCGTGCCATATCGGGTGAAAAAACAGGCTTTGCCTATTCTGATGATATTTCACCATTAGCATTACAACAAGCGGCTGATGCAGCAAAAGGTATTGCAGACAGTGGCAGTGGTGCACAAGTTCAAGCATTTAAGCGTCAATCACCGATTAAAGTTTATCAAGCAGTAGAGCCCCTAGGCAGCTTAACGCAAGAGCAAAAAATAGATTTGTTGCATCAAGTAGAAGCTCATGCAAGACAAATAGACAGCCGTGTAAGCCAAGTCATTGTTAGTCTTTCTGGCGTTTATGAAAAGATATTAGTAGCAGCCAGCGATGGTACTTACGGCACTGATATTCGTCCGTTAGTACGTTTGAACTGTTCTGTTTTAGTGGAAGAAAACGGTAAACGTGAACGTGCCAGTGCTGGTGGTGGTGCTCGCACCGATTATAGTTATTTCTTTGAAGTGGTTTCTGACGGAGCTAGCCAAGGTAAAGCTCGTTATCTTGCATATGCCGAAGAAGCTGTGCGTCAAGCATTAGTTAATTTAGTTGCTGTTGATGCACCTGCAGGCACTTTTCCTGTTGTTTTAGGCGCAGGTTGGCCTGGTGTTCTATTACATGAAGCGGTAGGGCATGGCTTAGAAGGTGATTTCAATCGTAAAGGATCTTCAACTTTTTCAGGTAAAATAGGTGAAAAAGTTTGTTCTGAGCTGTGTACCATTGTTGATGATGGCACTATGGCAAACCGTCGAGGTTCCATCAGCATCGATGATGAAGGTACTCCTGGGCAATATAATGTATTAATTGAAAATGGCATTTTAAAAAGTTATATGCAAGATAAACATAACGCCTCACTAATGGGTGTTAAGCCTACAGGTAATGGCCGCCGCGAATCATATGCACATTTACCTTTGCCACGTATGACTAACACTTACATGCTGGCAGGGGAGTCAAATCCAGAAGATATTATTAAATCAGTAAAAAAAGGTATTTATGCGCCTAGCTTTGCTGGAGGGCAGGTTGATATAACATCAGGTAAATTTGTATTTACTAGCTCTGAAGCTTATTTAATTGAGAATGGTGAAATCACTACGCCAGTTAAAGGTGCAACCTTTATTGGTAATGGCCCAGAAGCTATGAAAAATGTTTCTATGGTAGGCAATGATCTCAAGCTTGATGGGGGCGTTGGCGTTTGTGGAAAAGATGGTCAAAGTGTTCCCGTAGGAGTAGGGCAACCTACTTTGAAAATTGATCAAATGACTATAGGTGGTACACAATAGGTAGGCAATTTCGAGTCGCGAGTTAAAAGTTTCGAAAACACTAAACTGAGTGTGAGGTGTTTTCGTTACTCGAAACTTGCTTGCTCGTAACTTTTTTTTAGCTATTCTCTTTTAGGTAAGCAAATAAATTTCTATAATGCTTACCTAGCTTTTCTGTTTTTTTCTCTTTTGCAGCATGACGCACTAATTGCTTTAATTTTTGACGTTCCATTTTTTCAAATTCAGCTAAAGTAGCCTCTACAGCATCATTGCCTTGTTCTATCAATTCATCTCTTAACGTTTCTAAGCGGACAAACTTAGCGGTAGATTGCTGATGTTTATTTGCCATAACATCAATAGCTTGATGAATCGGGGCAAGATCAGTTTCTAACAAAATTTTAGCTATATGACGGATATGACGGCGCATTGCTTCATGCTTGTTTTTTATTTTGTCGGCAACAATCATCGCATCTTTTAAATCATCAGTTAACGAAATAAGGCTACGTTGATGCTTTGACATTTCTACCAAAGATTGCGCAAAGTCTTGCAATTGATGCATTTCTTTTTTTATTTCAGTTTTACTTTTTAATTCTTCCATTTCTGGTGTTAAATCGTCGATATCGTTGGCAGAGTGGGGCATAATAGTCGTTACTACAAGTCAAATTTAATCAATATTAACTTTATTATACGCAAGTTGCGGAGAAGTTGATATTTAAAAGCCTAAATAGATAAACATATGACCACAACAAATAAAACTGTCGACCCACTATTAGTACAATTGGATGAAGTAAAAGACCGAGTAGCTAAAGTTCTCGAACTAGCCAAGTCTTTAGGGGCTGATGGCGCAGAGGTTGCGATGAGTCGCCAACAAGGGTTAAGTGTTGGTACTCGTCTTGGTGAGGTTGAAAATGTGGAGTTCACTAATGATGGCGCGCTAGGTATAACCGTCTACCAACAAGGCCGAAAAGGCAGTGCTTCAACGGCAGATTTATCTGAAAAAGCGTTAACTCAAGCCGTCGAAGCTGCTGTTAATATCGCTAAATACACCTCTGTTGATGACTGTTCTGGCTTGGCCAATAAAGAACACTTAGCAATGCAAGCACAAGACTTAGACTTATATCATCCTAAAGCGCTCACCACAGAACAAGCGATAGTGATAGCTAAAGCATGTGAACAAAGTGCTTTAGATAGCGACAAGCGCATTACAAATTCAGATGGCGCTAGTTTAGACTGCTTCGCGGGCTTTAAAGTTTATGGTAACAGTCACGGTCAATTAGTGGGTTACCCAAGTTCACGCCATAGTTTAAGTTGTGTGGTTATTGCTGGCAGTGATGATGAAATGCAGCGAGATTATGCTTATGATGTTAATCGTGATTTTTCACTATTAGATAGCGGTGTTAATATAGGCAAAAAAGCAGCGAGTGAAGTTATATCTCGTTTAAATCCACAAAAGTTATCTACTATGAAGGTACCCGTACTTTTTCGTTCGGATATTGCCAATACCATTTGGGGGCACTTTATTGCGGCTATCAGTGGTGGTAATTTATATCGTAAATCTTCATTTTTACTTGATGCGCTAGGTAAAGATATTTTTCCTGATTTTCTATCCATTCAAGAACGCCCACATATACTAAAGGCATTAGCAAGTAGCGCTTTTGATAGTGAAGGCGTGCTTACTCAAGATAGAGATATTATTACCGCGGGCGAATTACAAACCTATCTTTTAACAAGTTACTCTGCACGTAAGTTAGGGCTTACTACTACAGGTCATGCTGGTGGTATTCATAATTGGTTGGTTAAAGATAAAAACATTGCTAGTAGAGGCAATAAAGATGCTGATTTTGACGCTATGTTAAAAACATTAGGAACAGGTTTATTAGTAACAGAGTTAATGGGGCAAGGTGTTAACGTGGTTAATGGTGACTATTCTCGTGGCGCAGCGGGCTTTTGGGTAGAAAATGGTGAAATTTCTTACCCTGTAAGTGAAATTACCATCGCAGGTAATTTAGAGGAAATGTTTAAAAGTATTGTTGCTGTTGGTGC
>Ga0209826_1001614_pt1 | contig 15539 bp, 14 predicted proteins | sample GOMGulsemesocosm_5_FD_184637 | JGI IMG/M metagenome (GOLD analysis project Ga0209826, IMG submission 184637) | Methane-oxidizing microbial communities from mesocosms in the Gulf of Mexico - GOM15C Gulf of Mexico (SPAdes) (version 2) | ecosystem: Environmental > Aquatic > Marine > Cold seeps... | reverse complement strand
AAACCAGCGGGTCCTTGATTTATATTCACTGACCAACGAACTGTTGCAAGATCGAAAGATTCGAGGGCGTGATGGTGACGTTACACTCCTTGAAGGCGAAGATCTTGAAGGGCTTCTGGCAAAAGCGAAAAAAGCTGAAAATCCATCGTTAGCTTTTATGTTTGGCGTGGTGCATTTCTTCAAAGAAATTCCATCGTTAGATTTAAAGTTCGAAAAAACACTGGAATTGATTGAGGCGAATGACGATCCAGAGGTGTTGGGTTTCCTGGATCAGTTTTTAGCTGATTTTTTATACTCAACCGATAATTTACATAAGCTTTTGGGCAATAGCGAAAATCTTGGAAAAGGTCTACTTCGAATTATTGATTTGATCCGAGCGGAGATTAATGGTGACGGCGATGGTCACGCGGCGCTCCTTCGGATAAATATATTGATCGGTAAAAATTTATTGCCGGAGACTAAAAAATTACTTGCGATCAAGGTCATGTCATCCTTGAAAGGGAATGCGTCTTTTGTGAAAGGCGATCCTTACAAAAGCATAATGTTCCATCGCAGAATTTTATCGCGGCTCAATGTTGACGGAAACACCCATATCGGTGGTCAGGATAGTGTGGAGGCCATCATCCAAAGGTGCTCGCGGCTAACCGGAAGTGTCAGCATATCCGAAGTTCTCAATGGGTTAGAGCATCCCCTTGATAGAGTCGGACGGTTAATAGAAGTCGCCAACGGTGTGGTTGGTGCCACTAATTTAAGAGCTGTCGCCAATTATATTATTCCTGTCTTGGAAAGCCCGCATAATACGCAGATCATTATCGAGAGCAGTGATGATGATTTGAAGCTTTTGAAGAAGCTGTCAAACTTGCAGCAGAAAATCCGCGATACAGGTTTTCAAGATTTCTATCACGAAAAAATTCTATCGAACCTAGATCGTATTGGATTTGAGCTGTTTAAGGCCAAGAAAGTTCAAACACAATTACTGACATCCGCTTCTGATAAAATTCAGCTCGGATTTTCCATTTTGGGCCTCATTGCTGAAGATGCCGTTCCCTACCCACAAGTCATGGGCGTGGTCCGCATGTTTGCAAAGAAAATTATCATGTCGGGTGATTTTATGACCGAATTACAGAAAAAAGCGCTCGCCGGTGAGGCAGATGCTGATTTGCTGAAAGAGTTCTATATGTTGCTTGAAGGCAGCCAATTGGGCAAGCCGTAGACTTTTTAAGCGTTATTTCCGCCAAAAACGTATTTTTTTGCTCTTTTTTTCATTCTTGTCTTGGGTGAAGCGAGGGCTTGCGGTAAAAAAGGTTAAGCGCGGCATATGTGTGTTTTCCGGTTTTTGGAAAAGTCATTGTGCCAACTCAACCTGGATAAAGGGAAGTCAAGCTTCCCGCGGCAAAGAGAAGATACATGGCAGGACATTCCCAGTTTAAAAATATTATGCACCGTAAGGGTGCTCAAGATAAAAAACGTGCGAAGATTTTTGCAAAGCATATTCGTGAGCTGACAGTTGCCGCGAAATCTGGTTTGCCAGATCCGGATATGAACCCACGCTTGCGAACTGCGATTTCTGCAGCGCGCTCAGACAATATGCCTAAAGATAACATCGACCGGGCTATTAAACGCGCGGCGGGTAGTGCCGACGGCGAAAATTACGATGAAATTCGCTATGAAGGTTATGGTCCCAGCGGAGTTGCAATGATCGTTGAAGCTTTGACTGACAACAAAAACAGAACCGCAGCTGAAGTTCGTTCGGCGTTCTCTAAATCAGGTGGCGCTCTTGGCGAAACTGGATCAGTTGGATTTATGTTCGATCAAGTTGGCCGTATAGCTTATGCAGCAGCTGAAATTGACGCTGATGAAATCTTTGAAGTAGCGTTGGACGCCGGTGCAGAAAACGTTGAAAGCACAGATGATGAGCATGAAGTGACATGTTCACGTGAAGACTTCAATGATCTGCAAGGTGCACTTGAAGCAAAATTCGGAGCCCCGCAAGAAGCTGGCGTTATTTGGAAGCCAAATATTACAGTGCCGATTGATACCGAAGATAAAGCGGAATCAATCTTCAAGCTAGTAGATGCGCTGGAAGATAATGATGATGTTCAACGAGTTTTCGTTAATTTCGATATCGCAGAAGACGTCATTGAAAAATTGGGCTGATAAATTGTAGAAAAGGGGCCAGCGGGCATGCGGTTGTTGGGGTTAGATCCGGGGCTTCGGCATACCGGGTGGGGTATTGTGGACGCTAAAGGAAACTCGCTGCGCCATATCGCTAATGGCGCGGTGGCCTCTGATGGGTCACTCGATCTTGCCAGCCGTTTGGTTCAACTATACGAAGGACTTGAGCAGGTCCTTTCTGACTGGGAGCCGGATGAAGCTGCTGTAGAAGAGACTTTCGTCAATAAAAATCCAGTTTCAACATTGAAGCTTGGGCAAGCTAGGGGAATTTCCCTTTTGGTGCCAGCCTTACACAATCTTCCTGTGATGGAATACGCCCCCAATAAAATCAAAAAATCGGTGGTGGGTGCTGGCCATGCGGGAAAAGATCAAATTCATGCGATGGTGAGTATGTTGTTGCCTGGATGTAAGATCGCGAATGAACATGCCGCGGATGCTCTGGCGGTTGCTATTTGTCACGCACATTATGCGGGAACCAATCGCGCACTTAAAAATGCCACCCAAATGGCGGGAAGTAAAACATGATCGCAAAGCTAACCGGGACAGTGGATAGTTCAGGGGATGACTGGCTTATTCTTGATGTGAACGGTGTCGGCTATCTCATTTTTTGTTCTCGGAAAACACTGAGCAGTCTTCCGGTGGATGGTGGGGTTAGCTCGTTGTTGATTGAGACCCATGTGCGGGAAGATCATATTCATTTATATGGTTTTCAAGGGACCGGCGAGAAAGCTTGGTTTAGCCTGTTGCAGACTGTGCAAGGTGTCGGCGCGAAGGTAGCACTCGCTATTTTGTCTTTGTTTGGAAGTGATGAACTAACACAAATTGTAGTTGCAGCCGACAAAACAGCGCTGACCCGGGTAAGCGGAGTTGGTCCAAAAGTTGCGGGCCGAATTACTGCCGAGCTTAAAGAGAAAGTCTCCAAAATGGACCTTGGAGCGGGTACTTTTGATCCAAAGAGTTCAGAAGCGAAAACAAAAGGGGCAAGTGTTCCGAGCCAAACAGCTGCGGGAGACGCCGTGTCGGCTTTGGTTAATTTAGGTTATGGGCGGGTTGATGCCTTTGGTGCAATTGCAACGGTAGGCAGAAGCCTCGGCGCAGAAGCCACCATTGAGCAGCTTATTACTGAAGGTCTCAAGGAACTCGCCAAATGACGGAAGATCGTTTAGTGACGTCGCTTCAGCAGGAACTTGATGACAGTGAACGTCATTTAAGACCTCAAGTTCTTGACGATTTTATTGGCCAAAAACAAGTGCGGGAAAACTTGAATATTTTTATTCAGGCGGCCAAATCTCGCGGGGAAGCGCTGGATCATGTGATGTTTTTCGGGCCTCCCGGCCTCGGCAAAACAACTTTGGCGCAGATTGTTGCTCGCGAACTTGGCGTGAATTTCAGAGCAACAGCAGGCCCGGTTATCACTAAAGCGGGAGATCTGGCGGCGCTTCTGACTAACCTAGAAGAAAATGACGTCCTATTTATTGATGAAATCCACCGATTATCTCCAGCGGTTGAAGAAATTCTCTATCCAGCCATGGAAGATTTTCATCTTGATTTGATCATCGGGGAGGGGCCATCAGCCCGGTCAGTCCGAATCGATTTACCACCCTTTACACTGGTTGGTGCGACAACTAGGTCTGGGCTTATTACGACACCTCTTCGGGAACGGTTCGGTATTCCGCTTCGGATGAATTTTTACGAGCCGGCTGAATTGAAACTGATTGTGTCGCGCGGCGCACGAGTGTTGGGATTTGAGTTGAGTGCCGAGGGCGCTGAGGAAATCGCAAAACGTAGCCGAGGAACGCCGCGTGTCGCCGGTCGGTTACTGCGCCGGGTACGGGATTTCGCGGCAGTTGCAGGAGACACTATCGTTGACGCGAAACAAGCTGATGCCGCCCTAAATCGTTTGGAAGTTGATAAACGTGGGTTGGATGCCATGGACCGTCGTTACCTAACACGAATTGCTGAAGATTTTGGTGGTGGGCCTGTGGGGGTGGAGACATTGTCTGCGGCTCTTTCCGAACCTCGTGATGCCATTGAAGACATTATTGAGCCGTACCTTATTCAGCAAGGTTTGCTGCAGCGGACCCCACGGGGTCGCCTTTTGACAAAGGCGGCATACGACCATCTGGGAATATTGTTTCCAAAAGAAATCTCATCACAGCTGGATATGATGAAGGAACAACGCAGTGACGATTGAGTCGGCAACGCAAGGTCGGATGATACCTGTCGTTGATGGACCTGACATCCACAGTTTCCCTGTGCAAATTTATTGGGAAGATACGGATGCAGGCGGCATTGTCTATTATGCAAATTATTTGAAATTCACCGAACGGGCTCGCACTGATTTACTGCGTGGGCTTGGCATAAATCAACAAAGTTTGATGATCGAAGATAACCTGAATTTTGTCGTTCGGGATTGCCGTATTGAATATCTGAAACCTGCCGTTATGGATGATACTATTGAGGTTCGCACGTGCATACGAGACCTTAAGGGTGCGAGCCTAAAAATGGATCAAGATGTTTATCGCGGGGCCGATATTCTAATAAAAAGTACAGTTCGAATTGCGTGTTTACAAAAATCCGGGCGACCTGCCCGCTTTTCGCCGCAAATAAAAGATAAGTTCGCTTCAATTGTGGATGTGCCGGGGGCAAAGAAGGAATAATGGAAAACCAAGTTGTAAGTGTTGCGCAAGATTTAGGTGCGATGAGCCATGATTTGTCGATGTTCGGCTTGTTCATGCGGGCGGACATTGTTGTCCAGCTCGTTATGGTCGTTCTTATTCTAGCCTCCTTTTGGAGTTGGGCGATTATTGTCGACAAAATAATTCGGTTTCGCCGAGTTTCTGCAGATTCCAACGATTTTGAACAGGATTTTTGGTCTGGCGGTAATCTGGAGGAGCTGTACAAACGTGTTGGCAGCAATCCCGACAATCCGCTCGCCATGTTATTCTCAACCGCTATGCGAGAATGGTTACGCTCCACCGAAGGCGGTTTGGAGACACATTCTCACACCGGGTTGCAGGCGCGTATTCATCAGGTGATGCGTGTTGCAATTGACCGCGAAGTTGAACGGCTAGAACGGTATATGGGCTTTCTTGCAACTGTTGGATCGACGGCAACCTTCATTGGTTTGTTTGGCACGGTTTGGGGCATTATGAATAGCTTCCAAGCCATCGCGGCGACTAAAGATACGAGCCTTGCAGTGGTTGCTCCGGGTATCGCAGAAGCATTGTTCGCCACGGCTCTTGGTCTTGTTGCTGCGATCCCTGCTGTCGTTGCCTACAATAAATTTTCAAATGATTTACAACGAATAATCACGCGTCTCGAAGGATTTGCCGGTGAGTTTTCTGCGATTTTATCTCGTCAGCTAGATTTGGGTTAAGGGTTATGGACAGCAACCAGTTCAATAGCTTTAGCGGCAAAGGGCGTAAACGCCGGCATCAATCAATGTCTGAAATCAACGTGACACCGTTTGTGGATGTCATGCTTGTGTTGTTGATCGTTTTTATGGTGACAGCGCCTTTGTTAACTGTTGGTGTGCCACTTGATTTACCGGAAACCAAGTCACAGACCGTTCAAGGGAATGATGAACCTCTTGTTATTAGCGTCAATGCGGCTGGGCAGGTTTTCCTTGAAGATCTTGAAGTGGAATTAGTTGGATTAGTTGCCAAACTTCAAGCGGTAACCGGTGCAAAATCTGACCAACGTATTTTCGTCCGTGGTGATAAGGACGTCAATTATGGCCGGGTTCTTCAAGTAATGGGTGAAATTCACAACGCAGGCTTTACGCGGGTTGCCATGGTTTCAGCGGGGCTACCTAAAGCCACTGAGACACAGAAAGAAAAGTAAGGTCAGTCTGATTTATGAAGAGTTCCGCGCTCATATCTGCAGGGTTACATCTCGTCATTTTGATCTTGATGTATACGGGACTGCCTTTGTTTCGAGATCCGGATATTCTTGAGCAGACGGCCGTTATCGAAGTTGAATTCGTCCAAATTTTAGACACGACGAATTTACCCAAGCCAGTGGATAAAATCGAAGAAAAAAATCCAGAACCAAAACCGGAACCAAAGCCGAAGCCAGAGCCGAAGCCAGAGCCGAAGCCAAAACCTGCTCCGGAACCAGAACCCGCGCCAAAACCTGAGCCAAAACCTGAACCAAAGCCAGAGCCGGTGTCAGAACCTGCCCCTAAGCCTGAACCTCTTCCAAAGCCGAAGCCAAAAGCAAAGCCAGAGGTTGAAAAGAAAACAGCAAAGGTTATTCCAAAGCCTAGGGTGAAACCACGGGTAAAACCGAAAGCAAAACCAACTAAAAAGATCGAGAAGCCAGAGAAGAAGTTTGATCTGAGTAAGATTTCGGCGTTGTTGGATAAGAAGAAAAAAGAAAAATCATCTAAAAAGGTGGAAGAGACTGACACAAAAAAGTCTCAATCTGCTGTAAAAGTGCCCAATTCGTCCAGCCGGGCAATGGACAGTTCCCTACCAATGAGTTTGAGCGAGAAAGATGCGTTTAAGCAACAAGTGCAAAGGTGCTGGAACCCGCCTACTGGAAGTGTGAAAGCTGAAGATCTGATTGTTCGTATTAGAATTGCATTGAACCGAAATGGGACAGTGCAGGGACAACCAGAAATACTGAAGAGTGGAAATTATAAAACAAGGTTTGAACGGATAGCTGCTGAAAGCGCAGTTCGTGCAATTTTATCGTGTCAGCCGTATAAGCTACCGATTGCTAAATATGAACGGTGGCGGGATACTACGCTGAACTTCGATCCAAGGGAGATGTTTTGACAATGAGAAACACGGTTTGCAATTTTACCCGAGCAGGTAATCTGTTTCTGGCGTCACTGTTGCTAATAGCCTTTTCGACCATTTCTGCGCGTGCAAATCTAGTGGTGGATATTACGCAAGGAAACATTCAGCCTTTGCCAGTGGCCGTGACAGATTTTTATAGCGAATCAGAAGTAGCAGCCCTTGTGGGGCAAAAAATTGCCGATGTTATTCGCGCTGACCTTGAACGCTCCGGTTTGTTCAAGCCTATAGATCAAGATGCTTTTTTGCAAAAACCCGTGGATCTTCAAGTCGTTCCTGTTTTCTCTAACTGGAGAAAAATAAACGCTCAAGGTTTGTCTACGGGAATGGTGAAGGCTCTTCCCGACGGCCAATTATCCGTAGATTTTCGCCTTTGGGATGTGTTCTCAGAGCAGCATTTGATGGGAGAGAGATTAATAACATCTCCGACAAATTGGCGCCGGATCGGCCATAAAATTGCTGACAGAATTTATGAAAGACTAACCGGTGAAAGTGGGTATTTCGATACGAGATTTGTATATGTCTCTGAAAGTGGACCTGCCAATCGCCGGGTGAAACGCCTTGCAATTATGGATCAAGACGGAGAACGCCATCAATTTTTGACAGATGGCAGCAACTTGGTTCTAACACCAAGGTTTTCTCCAACAAGACAAGAAATCACCTACCTGTCCTATTTCAATAACCGCCCTAGAGTTTACTTGCTGAATATTGATACTGCGCAACAAGAAGTCTTGGGTGAGTTTCCAGGTATGACATTTGCGCCGCGTTTCTCGCCGTCCGGTAATCAAGTGGTGATGAGTATGGCTGAAAAGGGCAACTCAGATATTTATCTGATGGATCTTCGGACACGGGCCATTAAACGGTTAACAAAACATCCGGGAATTGATACGGCTCCGTCGTTCTCTCCTGATGGTGCCAAGATTACTTTCGAATCAGATCGAGGGGGCCGCCAACAACTTTATGTAATGAACGCTGATGGAACTAATCCTCGTAGAATTAGTTTTGGGCGGGGTAATTACGGGACTCCTGTGTGGTCACCGCGGGGAGATTTAATCGCTTTTACTAAATTAACGGGTGGGCAATTCTCTATTGGGGTCATGCGCACAGACGGATCCCAAGAGCGAATTCTAACAGAAGGTTTTCATAACGAAGGACCTTCTTGGGCCCCAAATGGTCGAGTTTTGATCTTCTTCAGACAAATTCTTGCTAAAAGAAAAGGAGAAGAAGATAAAGTACGCTTGTGGTCTATAGACTTAACAGGTTATAACGAACGTGAAGTAATCTCTCCAAGAGATGGGTCCGACCCTGCATGGTCGCCCTTGATTCCGGAGTAGAGCACACGTATAGTAATAAGTAAGTTTTTCGGGGGGATATCTTATTTTGGTTAATCACTGTCAAATAGATTGATGGCGTTTTACTTGAGATACCCAAATAAATTAAATTTCCAGAGGATGGGAGTTAAGTAAATGCGGCTCAATCTTGGCCTTAAGTTTTTAAGTATGATTGCTGCACTGACATTGGTCGCAGCTTGTGAAACTGTTCCTGAAGACACTGGTGACAGTTCCGGTAGCGGCGCGACGTCTCAGGCAAGCAGCACATCGGGTTCCACTGGCTCCTCCACATCTGGTAGCGTCACGAACAAAGTTCAACCTGGCAGTCAAGAAGATCTTGTTCTGAATGTTGGCGATCGTGTTTTCTTTGGGTTTGATAAATACAACCTAACTGCAGAGGCTCGTTCGACAGTTGAACGCCAAGCTGCTTGGTTGAAAGCAAATCCAAGTGTTACAGCTTCTATCGAAGGTCATGCGGATGAACGTGGTACACGTGAATACAATTTGGCCCTTGGTGATCGCCGGGCAACTGCAGTGACGAATTACCTTGTTACATTGGGTATTTCTTCATCTCGGGTAGCGGCAATCTCCTACGGTAAAGAGCGTCCAGTTGCACTTGGTCATAATGATGACGCTTGGTCACAGAACCGACGCGGTGTAATGACCGTCAACTAATTGACGATTGTTTCGAAAAACCCGTCACTGGACCAGATTTTCTGGAAGCCGGTGACGGGTTTTTTATTGACCGGCAGCTAAGCCGCATGGCCTCGGTTTGGTCACAATAACGCAGTAGTTTGTACTCATGGGCTTTTGTAGAGTTTGTGCTGAAAGGTGAGCGATTAGTTATGGTGGAGAGTTTTATGGGAAATGCGGTTCGCTGGAATTCTAGGTTTGCAATTGCAGGCGTAGCACTAGCTTTATTGTTTGCATCTTTTACAACGGTACAAGCGCAAAGTAGCGATGTTCAAGCATTGCTTGATCGCATGAACCGGTTGGAAGCTGACCTTAACAACGTTCAACGCAAAGTCTATCAAGGCCGGGATATCCCAACCTCTTCCTCCGGAGTGAGCTCAGGCGCTAAACTTAGCGGCGGCGGAGCAGCTGCGGTTCTGTCATCACGTATTGATGGTTTGGAAGATGAACAGCGTCGCATGACAGGGTCTGCAGAAGAAGTGAACTTTGCCCTTGATCAGATGAAGACGCGCCTGAATAAATTGGTTCTGGATATTGATTTCAGACTCAGCGAAATAGAGCGAAAATTGTCTGGTGGACAAACAGATGCTGAAGCTATGGGCAATGCCGCGGCCCCTTCAATATTGTCTTCGCAGCTCCCAGACTCAAACTCGATAGCGACGAACACGGGTAGCACTCCAACAGGGGCTGTGGCAGCTGGCGGTGAACTTCCTAAGGGAACGCAGCTTCTCGGAACTTTGCGGGCACCAACAAATTCAAATGGCGGCACAGCACTGCCTTCTCCATCGGTATCGCAGCAAGCACAAGAAACCGCCATCGCTGCAGTGCAAACCAGTGGTAGTCCAGCAGAGCAGTATAACCGCGCTATGACATTAATCCGCGAAGACAACTACGTGGGCGCAGAAACGGCGTTTGTTTCCTTCTTGGATCAAAATAGACAACATGAGCTGGCTGGAAATGCTCAGTATTGGCTTGGTGAAACCTATTATGTTCGCGGTGATTATAACAATGCGGCGTCTTCATTTTTGAACGGCTACCAGAATTATCCAGAAAACACGAAGGCCGCCGATAATTTATTGAAATTGGCGATGACTTTGGGACGGATGGAGCAGGTGACAGAGGCGTGCGCCACGTTCCAACAATTATTTAAACAGTTCGCTGATCTTCCCTCTCGGTTAAAGCGCATAGCTGATAGAGAAAAATTGAAATTTAGCTGCTCCTAAAAAGGGTAGATGGGCGGAACATGACTTCGACGCTAGCCTCTAAGTTTGATCAAGAAATGGCGTGTGTTTATGTAGACACGCCTCTCCCCGCCAAAATTGCAGTGGCTGTCTCTGGCGGCTCTGACAGCATGGCTCTTTGTTTGCTGGCAGGGACGTGGTGCGCTGAACGTAACGTGGAAATTCTAGCGCTGACAGTGGATCACGGACTGCGAGCGGAAGCCGCTGACGAAGCGGCCCTCGTTGGTCAATGGCTTTTATCTCGTAACATAGATCATCAAGTTTTAACACGCACGGGCCCTGCTCCGCAGACTGGCATTCAACAATTCGCCCGAAACGCCAGATACAAACTGCTCTTGGATAAATGCAACGAAGTCGGGGCGACCTCGCTTCTCATCGGCCATCAGCTTGAGGATCAGCTCGAAACATTTTTGATGCGGGTCTCAAAGGGGAGCGCATTGCAAGGTTTATCGGTAATGAGAGCCAAGGGATCCCGAGAGGGTATTGATTTGGGTCGCCCGCTTTTGGGAATTCACCGCGCTCATTTACGAGAATATTTGAGAAACGAAGAACAAGATTGGATCGAAGATCCGAGTAATGAAAGTGTGCTTTATACCCGAACTGAGCTTGGCCGCGTGTTGCAATCAATGGTCTCGCTCCCCGGCAGTAGCAGCACCGCAATTGAGCTATCCGTAAATCGGCTGCAACGGGCGGATGATGCGCTTGGGCAAATAACGGACGTTATGTTGGATGATAAAGCTCACACGGATCCATTAGGATATGTTCAGTTTCCCCAAAGTTTTTTTGAAAATGTGCCTGCTGAAATAAATGTACGGTTTCTCATGAGTATTTTTAAAACGGTTCGGGGTAAAAGTGATCCTATTAAACTCATCCATATTGAGCAGTTGCTTGGCCGTTTAACGCGAGGGGAAGTGCGAACTCCCTTAACGTTGGCAGGATGCCAATTGCGTCCGTCTAAAGAGAGTTGGATTTTGTGCCGTGAGCCGGGCCGCTCGGCATTGCCCAAAACGCCCCTAAAGGGGGGGCGTGAGATGACTTGGGACAATAGATTTGTTGTCATGGATCATGGCAGTGATCTGGAGCGGGAGGCCGCAATTGAGTTTGATGTAAGCCCGTTGGGTGACGATGGTTGGAGCCAAGTTACAGAATCGGCGCTACCCGATTACATTAAAAAACTTCCCAGTATGGTTCGAAAAAACCTGCCTGCTATTTGGAATAACGGTGAAATTGTGGATATGCCTTTGTTTTTGGGGCAAAAGGTGTCGATGGGCATTGCTAAAGGGCGCTTTGAAATGGTATTCATTCCTACAATTAAGCGAGAAAAACAGGGGCTTTGAAATCTGCCCCTTGGAACTCGGCCATATTGACTTATATTTAAGATGTTTCCCCGATATGGGATGGTTTAACCTAATTTGGTGGTTTTTGTGTCGCCCAATTAATATATGGGAAGATTGTTCGTGAATCTTTTTGGAAAAAATGTAGTTCTATGGGTCATAATCGGCATGTTAGCCGTTGCCCTATTTAATATCTTTAGTGATACTTCTCCGCGGGCCACTGGTGCAACTTTGCCTTATTCGCAGTTCTTGGATCTTGTGGATAATGGCCAAATTCAAGCCGTTACCATTCAAGGGCAGACGATCAAAGGCACGGATGACAGTGGTCAAAGCTACTCAACTTACGCACCGAATGATAATACATTAGTCGAGCGATTGAATAGCCGTAGTGTAACAATTACCGCAGCCCCGGAAGAAGAGGGAAGCCTGTTAATGGCAACTCTCCTGTCTTGGTTCCCAATGCTTTTGTTGATTGGTGTTTGGATATTTTTCATGCGCCAAATGCAAGGTGGCGGCGGAAAAGCCATGGGATTTGGAAAATCTAAAGCCAAACTTCTGACAGAAAAACAAGGGCGTGTAACATTTGAAGATGTTGCGGGCATTGAAGAAGCTAAGGAAGAGTTGGAAGAAGTCGTCGACTTCTTGAAAAATCCTCAGAAGTATCAGCGTTTGGGCGGAAAAATCCCAAAAGGCTGTTTGCTTATTGGCCCTCCAGGTACTGGTAAAACTTTACTGGCCCGGTCAGTTGCTGGCGAAGCCAATGTTCCGTTTTTCACAATTTCAGGTTCTGATTTTGTGGAGATGTTTGTAGGTGTTGGTGCAAGTCGTGTTCGAGACATGTTTGAACAAGGTAAGAAAAATGCACCTTGTATCATCTTTATCGACGAAATTGATGCTGTTGGTCGCCACCGTGGTGCTGGCCTTGGCGGCGGTAATGACGAACGTGAGCAAACGTTGAACCAATTATTGGTTGAGATGGATGGCTTTGAAGCGAATGAAGGTGTGATCCTTCTTGCTGCAACAAACCGTCCCGACGTACTTGATCCTGCCTTGCTTCGTCCTGGACGTTTTGACCGTCAGGTCATGGTGCCTAATCCAGACATCCTTGGCCGCGAGAAAATCCTTAAAGTTCACATGCGTAAAGTGCCTTTGGCAAACGACGTGAATGCTCGCACGATTGCGCGTGGTACCCCAGGCTTCTCAGGTGCGGATCTTGCGAACCTTGTGAACGAAGCCGCATTGCTTGCTGCTCGTAAATCACGTCGTCTTGTAACGCATCAAGAATTTGAAGATGCCAAAGACAAGGTCATGATGGGTTCTGAGCGTAGATCCATGGTGATGTCTGAAGAAGAGAAGAAACTCACAGCATATCACGAAGGCGGACATGCTTTGGTTGGTATGCATATGGCGGCCTCTGATCCGGTGCATAAAGCGACGATTATTCCTCGTGGCCGTGCTCTTGGTATGGTGATGCGCCTTCCTGAAAAAGACAGTTATTCTCTTCGCCGTGATCAATGCCTTGCTCATTTGGCTGTTGCTATGGGTGGCCGTGTTGCTGAAGAAATGATTTTTGGTCATGACGCAGTTACAACGGGTGCTTCTAGCGATATTAAAATGGCAACTGACATGGCGCGCCGAATGGTAACTGAGTGGGGTCTTTCTGACAAACTTGGACCGCTCATGTATAGCGCCAATCAGGAAGAAGTCTTCCTTGGACACTCCGTGGCTCAACAAAAAAATATGTCTGATGCCACAGCCCAATTGATTGATGTGGAAATCCGCCGTTTTGTTGAAGACGGCGAGAATACAGCTCGTAAAATTCTAACGGAACACGAAAAGCAGCTACATTTGATTGCCAATGGTTTGCTGGACTATGAAACATTGAGCGGCGATGACATCAAAATATTGATGGAAGGCGGCGATTTGAACCGTTCAGAAGATGATGATAAATCATCTGATAACGGACCAAGTTCTGCTGTTCCAGAAGCTGATGGTCATAAAAAACCGGATAGTGATACAGGCGGAATGGAGCCTGAGCCACAACCGGGTTCCTAAGGAACTGATATGGTTGCAATAAAAAAAGGCTCCGCTTTACCGCGGGGCCTTTCCTTATCTGATAAAGTTTATCTGGCTCCCTCTGAATATCCAGATGCCGAGAACGTGTATACAGTTGCTATTCGAGCTGGTAAATCGGTCTCCTATTTTTCCGATCACTCTGTATCTGAAATACGGCAGTGGTCCGTGGACGAAAATCCTCACGAAAAAAACATCCAACGCCAAATAGGCTTTCTTGAGACACAGAAAACGCGACGTGTTTTAGGGAAGTCCACCCATCCCTTGATCATGGGCATTGTCAATGTAACGCCTGACAGTTTTTCAGATGGTGGTGAATTTGAAAGCGAAGACGCTGCCGCCACTCATGCTAAGACACTTGCCCACGAAGGCGCTGATATCCTTGATTTTGGGGGTGAAAGCACTAGGCCGGGTGCGCGTAGTGTCCCAAATGAAGAAGAGTTACAGCGCGTCGTACCGGTGATTAAAAGATGCGTGGGCCTTGGACCATTACTGTCTGTCGACACCCGGAAAGCAGAAGTCATGACCGCGGCATTAGATGCGGGAGCGAGTATCCTCAACGACGTAACAGCTCTTGAATATGATGCTGGTAGCCTTCAGGTCGCTGCGAGTAGTTCTGCCCCCGTTTGCTTGATGCATAGTTCTGCTGATCCAAAGGTTATGCAGGATAATCCGCAATATGATCATGCTTTGTTCGATGTCATTGATTACTTGGGAACGAGAGTAGAGGCATGTACGGCTGCTGGGGTCGCGCGCGAAAATATCATTTTGGATCCCGGTATCGGTTTTGGTAAAACACTAGACCATAATCTTGTGTTGCTGAAGGGGTTGCGGTTCTTCCATGGATTAGGGTGCCCGGTTTTGTTGGGGGTTTCGCGTAAATCTTTCATCGGAAAAATCGATGCGGGAGAAGATGCGAAACATCGCATGGGCGGATCGCTTGCCGGATTGCTGTTTGGTCTTAAGGCGGGGGTCCAAATTTTCCGGGTTCACGATGTTCGGGAAACACGGCAGGCGATTGCGGTATGGAAATCCATTGATAGTGTTCCTTTGACCGTTTAAGTTTATAAATACTAATAAATAAAGCTCGCCGCATTTAGGTGAGTATGCAGGGTTGATATGACACGAAAATATTTCGGAACAGACGGCATTCGGGGAACTGCTAACCAAGACCCAATGACTGCAGAAATTGCGCTAAAAGTGGGCAAGGCTGCAGGCAAAAAATTTGCGGGGCGCGGAAACTTTAGGCATCGTGTTGTTATTGGTAAAGATACGCGGCTCTCTGGTTATATGATCGAGCCTGCGCTGACAGCTGGATTTATCTCCGTGGGAATGGATGTTGTCTTAGTCGGGCCTTTACCGACCCCTGCAATTGCAATGCTAACGCGCTCACTTAGGGCTGATCTGGGGGTCATGATTTCGGCGTCTCATAATGCATTCGAAGACAACGGTATAAAGTTGTTTGGGCCGGATGGTTATAAACTTTCAGACGCGGTCGAACTGGCCATAGAAAAAGATATAGATCAGTCTGAAATGCTCGAACTTGCCTCACCGAAATTGCTTGGCCGTGCCACCCGCCTTGATGACGCTAGGGGCCGTTACATCGAATTTGCGAAAAGTAGCTTCCCGCGCCGGCAGCTTCTTAAAGGCCTGAAAATCGTTGTGGATTGCGCCAATGGCGCAGCCTATAAAGTCGCCCCTACCGTCTTGTGGGAGCTGGAAGCGGACGTTATTGCCATGGGTAATAAGCCTGATGGTTTCAACATTAATGAAGGCTGTGGATCTACAGCCACGGAAAACATGTGTAAACGTGTTGTGGAAGAAGGCGCTGATCTTGGTATTGCTCTTGATGGGGATGCTGATCGCCTCATTATGTGCGATGAAAAA
>Ga0209826_1001613_pt1 | contig 15539 bp, 12 predicted proteins | sample GOMGulsemesocosm_5_FD_184637 | JGI IMG/M metagenome (GOLD analysis project Ga0209826, IMG submission 184637) | Methane-oxidizing microbial communities from mesocosms in the Gulf of Mexico - GOM15C Gulf of Mexico (SPAdes) (version 2) | ecosystem: Environmental > Aquatic > Marine > Cold seeps... | reverse complement strand
CTTTTACCCAGTTAACTATACGCAGCGAGGAGGGGTAAGGTTCCCACCCATTACCAAACGGAGCTGGATTTTCACCAATCCATCTTTGGATTAAGTCTGTTTGTTGCCTTTTTCTTGTATCAAAACCCTGAGCATTAAGCTCATCAAAATAATGAAGGTTATATAACCACAACTTTGCATGCTCTTTGTTGTTCCAGTCAGAAGCATTATTTAAAACCCCATCATGGTTTAAAAACCGAACATTGTTATCAGTAAAAAGCTTTTGCTCATACAGAGGGTGACACAGCCAGTTCCCCGAGCGCTCTGTTAATTTCCCAATAGGCTCATTAAGCTTAGGGTGAGTAAAGCGTTTAACAATACGATAATAAAGCTGTGAAAACTTTGCATACTTTAACGTATGGAAGTATTTAAAAAAAACATTGCTCATATATAAAGATTCGTAAAGAAAAGTAAAACAAAAGACAACTCTCATATTGCTAATAAAAGCTATCAAACATTAATTATTACCTTTAAACGCCTAGAACTCCCTAACCTTCAACATTACTTTTCCAGATTCCGTTTTTATGGCCGCTGGTATTTTTTGAAAACTAAACTCTATTTTAACATTAGAGTGATCAAACAATAATTTAGCAGCATCCGGAGCAAGTGATTTTTTTGTAGTATATAAGATGAGTGCAATACCCGGTTTTTCTTGGTATATTTGAATATGCTCGACCTCATTAAATATATTATGATGCCTACCAAAAACAAGTCCAGTTAAAGATATTTTTTTCATATCCTTATCAAGAATAAATTCACCACTCCTACCTTCGTTCAATTCAAAAACTTTTAAAATATCATCTTCAACAACACTACTCTTAAGTGAATCTTCAGTATTATATCTTATTAATGGAGTAGCATAATTAGTATACGATGTTCCTATGAGTTCCTTGTTAACTTCTTCTGCATACCCATAAGACTGTAAAACGGTAAACTTGCATTTTTCATCAATCTCATAAGCCATAACACATCTTTCCGTATGCCCATAAAATGACTGTGTAGGCACAAGAAATACTTCTTCCAGTTTATCTCGAAATCGCGAGTTGGGAAATTCAGAACTAAGAAAAACACCTTTTAAACTGACTCTTAACTTATTTAAAAGAACTAGATCATTTTCACAATAACAAGCAAATTCATATAAAGCACTAGGATAACCATGGAGAAAGTGAACATCATTATCTAAAATAAATTTCTGGAGTTTCTCAGAAATAAGGGGGAAATCAGCATAAATATCAACAACTAAGGAATGACGAATCAAATCATAATCGACGATATCATTTACATTACTCCTCCCTGCAAAATTAAGCTTTAACATACTTTGGTTAAAGCCTAACTGCTTCCAGATAAAATGTACGTGAGCCCATTCATGACCCAACGCCTTAGGAGAAATATAAAAATAGAATGGCTTACCCGAACTACCTCCTGTATTAGACAAGCATCTACCTGGTTGTTTAAAGCTATATTGTTCAATATCATACTTTTTGAAGTCTGCTTTTGTAACTATAGGAATATTAGAAATATCTTCGAAAGTGTTTAATGATGACACATTAAATCCATGGCTATCATAATGCTCACGATAAAAAGGAATATTATAATACGCATGTTCAACCAACGATTTCATACGAATAAAAATATTTTTTTTAAAATTTTCATTTGAACAATTAAATTCCAAAATATCATCAGTTGCTTTTTCATAAGAAGAAATAAGTCCAGGTCGGTACTTGTAATTCAACTTTGCAATGTATTTACCGACATTTATTCCCAATGGGATTTTATTTAAATTTTGCTTTAAAAAAAATGAAAAATTCATTATTTAACCCTTAAATAAACTAAAAGATTGATCAAACTAGTTCTAATAAAATTTAAATTATCTTTTAGCTTCACCGTGAATTTATTATCTGTTGTTCTATAAACCGGGATCAGTTTTTTATGATGTCTATTTAAAGAAAACCAATTGTCATACTCGGTATTTGACATGCCACTAAATGGTGTTAAGTTGCCTAAAGTACTAGAACTCATTAATACTTCTGTCAACAGAAACTTAACAGTATATCGAAGTCTCTCAAAGAGAAAAAAGTGACATTGATGGTGTCCATCTGCACAGTATTCAAATGCTAATTGAATATTACAAAACTCAGGAAAAGTAAGCTTACCTCGAAAGTAAGCTCTCTGCTGGAAAGCCCAATTTCCTAAACTATAAATAATTGGTTTACCCTTGTGTATTTCAGCCCCTTGTACGCGATGAGGATGAGCACCAATTACCCCTTCACATCCCATATCAATTAAATCTAAGGCCAATTTTCGTTGAGACGGTAAAGGAAATGACTCTAATTCATAGCCCCAATGAAAAAAGATTAAAATTCTCCAATCGGGATAAAGCTCCTGATACTTTGAAAATTCACTTAAAACATAATTATCTGTTAGTGGGTTAACGCCTGCTTTACTTTTATCTGCTAAAGGGCACTCAATCACTCCCCAACCAAATATCATAATTAAAATATTATTTTTCTCAAAAGTAAGCTTTAAAGGGATAGAAACTTCATCAGGACTCTCTCCTGCTCCAAAGTAAGAAAGCCCTAACTCATTGAGGTTATTTATAGTTTCTTTAATATCACTATTATCTAAGATATGGTTGTTACATAGTGAGAAGTGAACGTTTAAGTTTTCTGAAAAATGACCTATTGCGTAAAAATCATTAAGAACTCGCTTCTTTTTTAAATAAGGCCCAACATTTTTTACAACGCCCCCCTCAAAATTAGCTATCCACTGACGGTTAGCTAATTTTGAAGGTATTTGAATGTCGAATTTATTTTTTTCAACTAAAGAAATTTCACCAATAAAAATTAGCATATCATTATTCTTTTAAATTGATTGTCTGCGATACAAATAGAGATAAACCAGCAGAAACCACGATAAAGGCACCACAGGTGAGCCATCTTGAAGAGTCAATAAAAATATTGCACAAACAAGGAATATTCCTATTCTGAACTTTTTATTATTAACATAAAATGTGATTAAAAAAACCTTAAAACACATGTAGAAATAGATGGAAATAAGGGGGATTGAAAATACCCCAAACTTTAATATAAATTCGACAAAACCACCGAGATTACGCTTGAATGCCACATAATCGATACTCCCAATAGGCGTAGAAAGTGATGCATTAAATGAGTCAGGACTATTACCAGCACCAAAGTAGCCAAAATACTGTAGATTATTCAGAGAAATAGGTACATTCATTACTCTTCTCATAGCCCCTTGTTTTAATAGCAGATCTGGCTCAGTTAATAACTGGCTAAGAAGGTTTATAGCTCTTATATCAGCATACAAATATAGATAACTTAGCAGTGAAGTCATTAAAATTGATATTATTGCGGCAATAGTAAAGAAAAGTTTTTTGTTGACAAAAAATATTAAAATAAATATTAAAATTAAGTGTATGGCTAAAGCATATGCCGATCTAGATAACATAGCACTAGCTAAAAAAAACATTAAACAAGCCATTAAAGCTGCACGATGTTTTTTTATAACGTCACTGGTATATATTAAAAAAACGAAAAGCACATTAAGCGTTGTAAACATCTTCCCTAATGCAGTGGGTTCCCCCGTCAAAGACCTCACGCCTCTCCCACTGCCAGCATAAGAGAACGCATGTTCAGCACTCCTGTGCACAAGAATAGCCACAAAGTCAGGTATAAAAAGTTGAATTACTCCAATGAGGAAATAGGAAAAACTAACAAATAGCACAAACTTAACAGTTGGCTTTAAATAACCATTATCAATGGCAATATAGATCAAAAAAAATGTTAATAGAGCCGCCAGATAGGTAGATACGTACTTAAAATCTAAATAACTAAGCTCGAATAAAAAACGCGATACAATTGAAATTACTGAAATTAAAAACACTATAACAAATGTCACATTACATTTAATGTGTTTTAACAGTAAAAGAAATATTAGTAGAGCAGCTATAAGAAATATTGGCTGTGTATCTATTCCGGGAAAAAAACCAACAAATGGAAAGAACAGTGGTAGTAACAACGAGCCATAAATATTTGTTGGGGTCAATTTCATTGAACTCTTTCCAGTAAATCGCAACAGGTATGTATTATTGATAGTTACATTAAACAGACAATACCCGGTCACTTAAATTTTTAATATCTTTATCAGAATATAGGCTGCGCTGTAGCTCTTGACTCTTCTCAACCAAAAAGTCAGGTGCGCCTAATAAATGCAGTAATTGCTTCTCGTTCTCAATAAAAAAACCTTGACTTTTAGCTAAGTCAAGAAAGCTGATTTTAAATTCTTTATCGAAACTGGATAACAAACAAACGATAACAGGCACGCCCCCTGCTAATGCTTCTATAATTACACTAGACGTTCTTGCTATGCACAAAGAACTCGCCTTTATTGACTTTTCTGAATGAGAAGAGCAATCAAATATTAACTGATTAGGAAATGCATCCACCAATTTTTTATAATTTTTTTGGTTATCTCTAGGGTGAAGCTTAATATTTAAAATAAAGTGTTTAGTTTTACACCAACTCAATAAACTCAACAATATAGCTAGCGTTTCTGCATATTCATAAGGCTGAGTGAAATAGGTGATGCTTTTTGGCTGTTCAATTTTTTTGATAGGTTTTATTATATAGGGACATCCAGAATACTCAACTGTCCCGCCCGATATATAACCATTTGAACTAATTGAATTTAATGACGTTAGTGAATCCGCAAAAAATATATCGGCTAGAGGGAAAACAGCTGACGGAAAGTCATCTAATGCAGCGGTTTGAATTGTATACATAGGTATATCGACGTTTTCACAGGCCTGTTTCTCGAACTTGGTATACCTTCCTTTTAAGGCGAAACTTACAAACCGACTTATTGAAGATCTATTAATGTAAAGATATTGATGAAGGAACTCTTTATAAATAAAATCAGTCAATAGGCAAAATGGCTCACTACAGAGCTCCTCTGTATTAAAAAGAAGATTACCGTCTTTAAATTTAACAGTTATAACTTCGCAAACTTGCTTTTCTTTGAATCGGTTGATTTTAAAAGAATCGAACACAACTTTTACTGCGATAAGTGTTAACCATTTAATGGAAGGTAGTACAACATTAACATTTGCAGGTAACTCATTAATGCTTTGTAGAAGTTCTGATACTTTTCCTTGCCTAGCTTGCGGTATTACCAGTAAATTAAATACTTCTTGTTTACTCTCCATAGCAATGCTTTTTGAGTAACGGATTTGGTGGGGTACGCGAGCAATAAATAGAGGTTTATTATCCTTAATTTTATTTTCTCGTTGTAATTTACTACGTAAACTAAAGACCTTAAACATCAAATTAAATAAAAACAAAAAATCTAAGCTTTTAATAATCAATCTGCGCAGTATCGATATACAAAAAACATCAGATTTTCTATATTTGAATATCAGATCTTTATGTGGGTATACTGATTGTATTTTTTTAGCGACAAACGCACCTAAAAGCAAGTATGAACCCCGCCGTAATTCAATGGTTTTATACCCTGCTATTGGCACGGATTCCCCATAACCTTTTGCTGAATATATATATATAGAATCGCAACTCGATTGACTTTCAATAAATAATAGAACCTTAAACAACTTATCTAATAGATACAAACAAAACATATCCGAATAAGCGAGGATAATTTCTTGCATCTTTGAAGATTTAAGATTTAACACCTCAGAATAAAACTCTTTGGATTTAACTTTCGAGTCTAAATCGTATTCAGAAATAAACTTACAGCGATTCCGTAATGCGTAGTCCAGCTCTATATTATCCAAACATACAACAAGGTCATTTAGCTGTTCTTGATCATTTATAAACGTTAATTGAGCCTTGTCTAAAGGAGACAATATCAAATGGATTTTTTTCACAATAGTTAATTTTCTGTATAGGTAGATGGGACTGATTTATATTGGGATATATAAATATAGGTACACAAAAACACTCGCATTAAAGATATTAACGTTAGACTTATCGCAAACATAATACCAGCCCCCATTAAACCAAATTGCTTCATGTAGCTAAAGGCCCAAATAAGCATCACTGCGAGCCCTGAAAAATTGATAATTAAAATACTTTTATCGCGGCGCAGACCATAGAGCGTATAATGGAAAGGCATCGTTATCGTATATAACCATATGGCGAAACACATAATATAAAATGCATTAAAACTTCTAGAATATAAAGGGCCAAGAAAATTTAAAATCATTACAGGGGTTGCTATACATATAATAATTAATAGAAAAGCACCTGAAAGTGAACTCTCCATGAGGAATTTTCTTAGTCTACAAAAATATTCTTCTTTTTTATTTAACTGAATAGATTTAACCATATTTGGGTAATGCCATGCGGATACACTTGTCTCTAATAACCCCACCACAGCAAAGACAATTGACGCATAAAAAATATATACAGCGAGAATTTCTTTATTAAAAATATAATCTATCAAGAATCGGTCTCCACCAAGAATCGTTTTTAAGCATAAAGATCCGATGAAAATAACGATACTGATCATTATTGCGTCTTTAATCCACTTAAGATCTAAAATTGGATTTATATCACCTTTTGTTAACTTATGAATAATTATTCCTCCCACAATAAGAGCAATAAATGATCCTAACAACCACAAGACAATGGTGAACTCCAACACGCCAGTGTCTTTGCCTAAGAAGATAATTAGCATCACAGGAAAAATCCAAAGTGAACTACGAATAAATGCCAAGACAATCGATGCCAATGGCATCTTCAATGGCACGAGTAATCGAGTGATTTCCTGGCTAAAAAATTCAAATAGCAGATGCAAAGGGAATAGGAGAATAATTAGCGAAGTTACACTTGTTAATTTACCAAATATAGCTGAAATAATTGGGGTAACTATACAACTGATTAACAACAAAAAACCTAAATGTTTTCTAAGTTGAATATTCCTGTGAGTAGTATCCTGTATTATTGTCCGTGCTGTATGTGAATATACCTCTAAACCCATCATTCCTGATGTGAGCACTAATGTAGACCAATATAACCCAAAGCTCGCTACTGTTTCTGGATTGGTATACTTAGCTAATACAATTAGTAAAAAAAACTTGCTTGCTAAATTTGTTACTTTTAACACTAGCGATACTAATTTTTCTATTTTTTCCATTGCCTTTATATACCAACTTAAAACATTAACAAAATAAATTTTACAAGGGCTTTCAGAGAATTAGCAAGATACCACATTTAAACAAACCATTAAAAAAATGTGAAAAAACATAGTATATATGTTCTCAGCGTAAGCTAATATTCTATAACTAAGTAAAAATATCGAGAAAAAACATAATAACTAATGCAGTAAACAATTACCCAATGGCTTTTCTAATATGCTAGATGCCTCCACGGGGCTATTCAAAGTTTTAGTTCAACATAAGTGCAAAGGCAGATATACAGAATTTAATTATCCATAGCTTTATTTTTAAGACACAACTCTTGTGAAAAAATGGTGATTGAAAATCATGCTACTACAAACATAGTCTGTATATCTTTAGATAATGAAAGTTTTTAACTAACTTACTTCAATATCTTCCCAGTTTAAAATAGAATCTTTTGGAATAAATTTAATTGCTGTAGATCCAATAACTGCATCTAGCTTAGCTGCAGGTATTCCTGTGCCAGGCCTTTTCACACTAACGAATTCAGGTGTAATGGTTTTACCTTCTTCAATATCTACAAGTGAAACGACTGAATGATGAGCCCAACTCCTGACCTGCTCTTCGTCTTTTTGTACCTCTTTAATACCACCACCTTTAGCTTCATCAATGATTCTTATTCCTTCAATCATTTGCTTCATCTCTTTAGGCTCAAGAGACACAGCAGCATCAGGTCCCTGCAAGTACCGATCTAAAGTGAAATGTTTTTCTATTAGCTTAGCTCCCATGCCAACAGCACCAACAGCTGTCCACATATCAGGAGTATGATCTGAGTGTCCGACCCAAACATCAAATTTATCATGAAGCACTTCAATTAATTTCAAGTTGATTGAGCTATAAGGAGCTGGATAAATTGATGTGCAGTTTGTTAGCATAAATTCAGCATTCAAACCTTTCATAAAGTCGACAGTAGCCTTAATCTCTTGTTCCGTTGACATTCCTGTTGAAATTATCACTGGCTTACCAGTATCCGTAATTTCCTTCATTAATTGAAGGTTGCCTAATTCACCTGAACCAGTTTTAAAACCAACAACACCCAGCCCATCAAGCACTTTTACTGCTTCAGCACAAAAAGGAGTACAAAGATATTGAATACCTATATCATTGCAATGTGCAATCAACTTTTCATGGTCCAATACAGTTAGGTTATAGTTCTCTAAAATGCTATCAAGAGAGCCCCCCCAAAATTTTATTTTATTAGGTAGCATCTCTGAAGAGGGAATATGCATTTGATATTTAATAATATCTACACCTAAATCTTTTGCTGCATCAGCCATTCTAATTGCCACATTTAAGCTACCAAGGTGCTCAACCGCAGCTTCAGCAATTACAACCGTATTACTATTTTCATTTATCGTAAAATTACCTAACTTAAAATCTTTACTCATTATATAACCCTTCTAACTTTGATATATCCGCAAATATTATATCTGAATCATTAGCTTGCACTGCTCTGGTGTTAGCCTTGACGACACTTAAATCAAGATTTTCTTCACCTAGTATTTTATTTAAAATATCTTTAATTTTGGTAGGTTTTCCGGTTGCTATATTATAGACCTCACCTGTAACACCTTTTTCCATAATTTTCATATAGTGCTGGACTGCATTCTCAATGGATATATAGTCACGTTGCGCTTCTAAATTACCTAATGAAATTTCAGAAATATTTCCATTTTTTAGTGATTCTATTTCTTGATATACTTTACCTATAAATAACCTAGAGGATATACCTTTTCCATATAAATTAAATGGTCTCGCCATAACAATATCTAAAGAAAAAGCATTAACATAATAATCCATTAACGATTTTTGATTTATTTTAGTTAATCCATAGATATTGAATGGACGCAACGGCGAAAGCTCACTTACCGGGCTATTTTCTCTAGATATCAAGCCGTATTCAGCAGCACTTCCTACTAAAAGAACTCTCGATTTTGGGGAAAACTCCTTAACTGCATCTAAGATGTTTTTTGTTATAGTGACGTTTGCTTTAAAATCTGTATCATAATCGTTTGTAAATGAACCGGCGATATGAAAAATTTTTTCTGGCTGCTTATCTTTAATTATCTTATTTACGCTTTCTACATCCAACAAGTCACATTGAATATAGTCCTTAGTATCAGTGACAACATCTGGAATAGTCCTAACCAAAAGTAACTTATTGCCCTTGATGGTTTTATCTAAACATGAACCAGAAAAACCTGTAGCTCCTGTAATTAAAACAGTCATATAATCGCTCACCTAACTAAATAATAAACTTAAAGATCGTAAAAATCCTTCATTGTTGACCCCGTCAACTGATATTTCTCTAAAATATCTGCAATGTTTTTTGATGTTCCAGGTTTTTCATATGGATTAATCATATCGGATAACGACTCTTTAAACTCCGAAGACAAAGCGACTATAAATGCAGACGTTATAGCATCGATATCCTGCTCTACACATATAACATTATCAGCCATAATTCGCCCTTCTTCTCTTTTCCCTATGTTCAAGGTAGGAACTTTAAAGCTTGGAGTTTCAATGACACCACTTGAAGAGTTTCCTGCAACCACATCTACATATTCCAATGCACTTATATAACGCAATTGCCCCATCGAGGTAAACGCTATTGCTTTATGGCTATTAGCCGTCACATAATCATCTATCATTTCATTAATGATGCGACCATCTGTATCAGCTAATGTTTTGGTAAAAATAATTTTTAAATCATCAATGGCATCAATGGCAACTAATAATTGTTGAAAGTTTTTTCTTGCCGTATTTTTTTCAAGAGTAACGGGATGAAAAGTGACTAGGACAGTTTTTCCATCAAACTTAAAATCAATTGCTTCTTCCAATTGCTGTTTTGATAGTTTTTCAATTTTTTTCAATGCATCTACATTTAAAGCGCCTACATCAAAAACCCTGTCAGGATGTTCACCCAGTTGAACAACCCTCTTTCTATATTCTTCAGTCGTCACAAAATGCAAGCGACTCATTTTTGTAATACAGTGGCGGAATTGATCATCTATAGCTCCAAGTGTTTTTTCCCCACCTTGAATATGAGCGACAGGTATACGACAAACCCAAGCAGTAGTAACTACGGCCATGTTTTCATAACGGTCACCAAGTGTAACAAGAATATCTGGTTGTAAGCGGCTTAATGCCTCTGAGAAGCCAATCATACCTAGCCCCATTGACTTACTTGTGGCAATAGGTGTATCTGAACTCAGTAACATTTCTACCTTTTCGTTGCATACGAATCCATCTTGTTCAATAAGTTCGTATGTTAAGCCAAACTCTGGTGATAAATGCATACCTGCAACAAGTATTTGCAACTCTATATTCTCATTATTTTTCAGCTCAGTTAGTAAGGGTTTTAGTAAGCCATACTCCGCTCTTCCTCCGGTAAAGATACATATTTTTTTCATTTGATTGTTGCCTTAAATTTCATTACTGATTCGACCAATTGAAAATCAAATTCATCATTTATATCAAGAGCTTCTTTTTTAGGAACTATCATCGGAGCAGGAAAATCACCGATAACTAATTTTTTATCTCTCAACACTTGCATTGATGTCCCATAAATGGTGCTAGATTCTTGATACAGGGCTTTCCTATCCTGCCTTCTTCTCGGTTGGTTTGGAAATATGTGACTGAATACATCACCGTCTATTCGCCCCAAAACACTTGTAACTTCAGTTACGCCAACTACCGAATCAATATTAGGTTTTAATAACAATTCAACCGTTTTTTGGATTGTTTCCGCACTTCTAAATGGAGATGTGGGCTCAAGCGTTAATACATAGTCTGCTTTAATATTTTCTAAGGAAGACAACTGCTCACAAGCATTAATTAAAGCGGCTTCTGTGCTAGATGTGTCCGTTGAAAGCTCTCTCGGGCGTTTATAAACCAAGACTTTTTTATAGCTATTACACACCTGCGCTATTTCATCATCATCAGTTGATACTATTAACTTATTTATAACCCCAGATGCTAATGCAGATTCTATGGTATAAACGATTAGTGGTTTACCATTTAATGGTTTTATATTTTTTCTGAGTATTCCTTTTGAGCCACCCCTAGCAGGGATAACTCCAACTATAATGCTCGTTTTTTTAATCATTTTAAAACCCTAAACAAGAAAATTCTTTTTGAGCACGATTAAAGTCATCTATTCGTCCAATATCCAACCAATATTCATAAATTGGAAATTTCAGTACCTTTTTGTTTTTAAGTATCTGTTGCTCCAGCAAAGTTGGCATATCTATGTAACAATTAGGTTTTACTGTCTCAATAACGGAAGGGTTTAGAATGTATATACCAGCATTCACAAAGAATATTTGAGTTGGTTTTTCAACCATACCAGTCACTTCCATTCCTTCGCCTTCAACCACACCAAATGGAACTTGATATTCGTACTCTCTAACACACATCGTTAAATCAGTTTTATTACTATCATGAAATTCTATTAACTTAGCAAAATTTACTTTAGTAAGGATATCTCCATTGATTAAAACTAAAGGCAAGTTAGCTAAACCTTTGGGTAATAAGCCTAACGCCCCTCCTGTACCTAGTGGAGAATTTTCATGCACGTAAGTAATATTAATGCCTTTATCATTCCCATCACCGAAATACTCCCTAATTTTCTCCGGTAAATAATGAGTAGATATATAAAAATCATTAAAGCCTGACTCAATAAAACTATCAATTAATATCTCTAGCATCGGTTTGTCACCTACCTTAAGCATAGGTTTTGGACAATTATCAGTTAAAGGACGAAGCCTAGTCCCAAACCCACCTGCCATTATAAATACAGGATTCTCAAATATTTTCCGTTTAGATATTTCATGGTAAAGCTCTATACCAATTACCCCCCCCTGCTTTATTATAAGAATAGCTTCTATCCCTTTTTCATCCATCAATCTAATTAAATCTTCCCGGGTAGCTTCAGGCGTCGCAGTTAACGGTGAACTATTCATTATTTTAGAGACAGGCGTATCTAGAGAGTCACCGGCTAATAGAGCCCTCCTAACATCCCCATCCGTAACAACACCTTTAAGCTCATTATTTCCACCTAAGACTATTGCTAGTTTAAGCTTGGGGTTTAAATTAATAGCAGCCAATGCGTCACGAGTTGTTTGCTTAGTCGTTACTAACAAGTTCTTAGGTATCTCTTCCATTTAATTTCTCTCGTAAAAGGCAGCACTTATTAAAAGAGATTAATAGCCTCTTTCTTCTCGGTACAACCAAATCTAATTAAAGTTATATAAACTATTACAATTCATCTACATTTTACTATCTAAGTACTTGCCTGTTTCTTTATGGCCAAAGTCAGGGATCATTTTAAAAAACAATTTAACAATTTCATCTTTTGTCCAAGCTTTATCTTGTTTTAACTTCAAAATGGTTTGTTCAAATTCAGACACTAATTCAGGATCATACAAAGCTTCATTTTTAATAACACCTAGATTATTAAATCTTTCCATATCCAACTTTTCATTGTCAGTAAAAAATTCTTCAAAGTCTTTTTCGCCTGTAGTATCACTGTTGGTAAATAAACAAGGCCACTTTCCTTGCTGAGGCAAGGTTGCAGCAAGTTCTCTTGCTTCATCTTCAGATTCACATAAATACGGTTCGTACCCTAATTGTTCAAGGTATTTGATTGCTATATCTGCAAAGGTAATAAGGTGAAGTGATTCACTTAATTTAGGGAAGAATATATCTCTATTTTCACCAAAGATGCATGACATTAAACATAATTCACCCGACTCTTGAGGGGTAACAAAATAACGCTTAATGTCTTTCGGTGCAACAATGGGTTGCCGCTTTTGAATACGTTGATTAAAACCATGCAGTAATGAGCCGTCTGAGAATGCAACATTAGCAAAGCGGGCTGTAGAAATTTTAATATCGCTGCTACGGCGCATTAAAAACATTTCCATGATACGCTTTGAAGCTCCCATCATGTTTACTGGGTTAGCTGCTTTGTCAGTAGAAACACAGAAGTACTTTTTGCTGCCTTTTTCTGCGGCTTGTTTCATGGTTTTTTCAGTGTTAAAAATATTCACATCAATCATACGCATTAATGTGAATGGGTCTTTTTCACTTCTTACATGCTTAAGAGCAGATAAGTTCAATACATAATCGTATTTACCATCAGCTTTTATAAAAGCATCGTACTCAATAGAACCTATATCTAAAGCAAACGTTTGAAAATCACCATTAATATAACCAAATGAGCTTCTGATATCGCGGACAAGTTCAACCATATTGTTTTCACTGATATCAACAACATGAAGCTTTTTTGGGTTACGCCTGAATATTTCTTTTGTTACTGCTTGGCCTATAGAGCCAGCACCACCTAAAACTAAAAAATTAGCATTTGAAATAATTTGTTGGAGCTGTTCTTCATTGTCTGTTATATCGGCAGAAAATAGTTCCTTTTCTCGTCCGATTAATTCAAGAATAGATAACATAATTAACCCCAGATTCCTTTTGTATCGATAATGAACTCTGCATTGAAATGCTTGCCTTTAAATTCTTTATGACCTACTAACATTAAATGAATATCAGCCTCTTCGATAGCAATATCAATCCCCACCAACTCTATATTTTCTAGATATTTTGGTAGTGATTTTATATTTGGCTCTACACCAAAAGTCCTACCTGAATGTAATTTAGCAATACTTTGAGCTATTTGTAATGCTGGACTTTCACGCAAATCATCAATATCAGGCTTAAATGCCAAGCCATAACAAGCAATAGTCACATCTTTAGCGGTTTTATCTGGGTTAGCTTGCAAGAAATCAGCTATCGCTATTTTAACTTTATCAATAACCCACTGAGGCTTAGCATCATTTACTTTACGTGCCATATGAATCAACTGAGCTTGCTCTGGTGTTTTAGATACAATAAACCAAGGGTCAACCGCTATGCAATGTCCACCAACTCCTGGGCCTGGTTGTAATATATTGATTCGTGGATGCCTGTTTGCTAACGAAATGAGCTCCCACACGTTAATATCTAATTCATCACAAATAATCGATAGTTCATTTGCAAATGCAATTTGAACATCGCGACAACTATTTTCTGTAAGCTTTGCCATTTCGGCAGTACGCGCATTAGTAATAACACAGTCACCCTGAACAAAGGTTTTATACAGTTCTACCGACTGCTGAGAACATTTAGCCGTTAAACCACCTATTACTCGGTCATTTTCCACCAGCTCTCTTACTACATGGCCAGGTAAAACACGTTCGGGGCAGTGCGCGATTCGAATATCCGAGTTTTCGTCCTCTGTTTTAGGGAACGTTAGGTCTGCTCGAGCCGCTGCTAACCACTCTGCCATTTGTTCTGTCGCACCCACTGGCGAGGTTGATTCTAGAATAACTAAATCCCCTTCTTTAAGTACAGGCGCAATAGCTTTGGCAGCGGCTTGAATATATTTTAAATCTGGTTGAGGGATATCGCCTTCATTCTCAATGGGTAGAAAGGGTGTTGGCACAGCAATTAAAAATGCATCTGCAGACTCAGGTTTTAAAACGGCCTTTAGCTTTCCATCATTAACTGCTTTTTGAACGATAGCATCTAGCTCAGGTTCTACGATATGTATCTTGCCGCGATTAATTGTATCGACTGTATCTTGATTTACGTCGACGCCGATAACCTGTTTACCATATGCCGCAAACATTGCTGCTGTTGGTAGGCCGATATAACCAAGCCCTATTACTGATATTATTTCAAATGCCATTTAATTTTCTTCTTTCGTATTTATTTTGCGAGCACGTCACATATTCGTTGGCACGCTTGACCATCACCATATGGATTATGAGCAAAACTCATTTTTTCATATGCTTCTTTATCGTCCATTAACTTATTTATTGCAGACGTTATTGTGCCAACATCTGTACCTACTAGCTTAACCGTACCTGCGTCTACCGCTTCTGGTCGCTCAGTTGTATCGCGCATAACTAACACTGGCTTACCTAAACTTGGCGCCTCTTCTTGAATGCCACCAGAGTCGGTTAAGATAATGTGCGCTCTATTCATTAGGTAGATAAATTGCAAATACTGCTGCGGCTCAATAAGGAAGATATTTTCTATATTTTTCAATATGCGATTTACTGGCTCACGTACATTTGGGTTTAAATGCATGGGGTATAGCACTTGCCCATCTGGATAGCGTTTAGCTGTAATTGCTAAAGCCTCACAGATACGCTCAAATCCACCACCGAAACTTTCACGTCTATGCCCCGTAACCAATATCAGTTTTTTACTTTCATCTAGCATTGGGAAC
>Ga0209826_1001612_pt1 | contig 15542 bp, 10 predicted proteins | sample GOMGulsemesocosm_5_FD_184637 | JGI IMG/M metagenome (GOLD analysis project Ga0209826, IMG submission 184637) | Methane-oxidizing microbial communities from mesocosms in the Gulf of Mexico - GOM15C Gulf of Mexico (SPAdes) (version 2) | ecosystem: Environmental > Aquatic > Marine > Cold seeps... | reverse complement strand
CTTACTTGAGTCACATAAAGTGTCACCTGTAGTTACATCTTTTAAACCAATGGCTGCGGCGATATCCCCAGCACGAACTTCTTTAATTTCTTGTCTGTCATTTGCATGCATTTGCACAATGCGACCAAAACGTTCTTTTTTACCCTTAACAGGGTTATAAACACTGTCACCCGTTTTAACAACACCAGAATAAACACGGAAAAATGTTAGTGTGCCTACGAATGGGTCAGTCGCTATTTTAAATGCTAATGCAGAAAAAGGTTCATTATCATCTGCAGGACGTGTTCCTTCAGTTTCATTTTTGTCATCATTAATACCCGTAATAGCAGCAACTTCAGTTGGTGAAGGTAAAAACTCAATTACGGCATCAAGAACGGCTTGCACGCCTTTGTTTTTAAAGGCACTACCACAACTACATAATATTATCTCATTTGCGAGCGTTCTTGCACGCAAACCTTCCTTAATTTCAGTTTCTGTAAGCTCGCCTTCTTCCAGATACTTATCCATTAACTCTTCATTGGCTTCAGCGGCTTCTGACACTAAATTTTCACGCCATTCTTCAGCTTGCTCAATCATATCAGCTGGAATGTCTTCATAAGTAAAAGTCATACCTTGATCTTTTTCAGACCAATTAATCGCTTTCATTTTGATTAAATCGATAACACCATTAAACTCTTCTTCTGCACCAATGGCCAAATGTATAGGTACTGCATTTGCACCTAGCCTATCTTTCAATTGATCTATAACGGCTAAGAAATCGGCACCTGCTCGATCCATTTTATTTACAAAGACTATCCGCGGAACAGCGTATTTTTCCATTTGACGCCAAACAGTTTCTGTTTGAGGCTGTACACCAGATGAAGCACATAAAACTAATACCGCACCATCAAGTACACGTAATGATCGCTCTACTTCAATAGTAAAATCAACATGGCCTGGAGTATCTATTATATTAATACGGTGATCGTCAAATTGACCTTCCATTCCCTTCCAGAAACAAGTAGTTGCTGCTGAGGTGATAGTAATACCTCGCTCTTGTTCCTGTTCCATCCAATCCATGGTAGCGGCACCATCATGCACTTCACCGATCTTATGAGAAAGACCCGTGTAAAATAGTACACGCTCTGTGGTGGTGGTTTTACCTGCATCTACATGCGCACAAATACCAATATTACGGTAGCGCTCTATAGGGGTGATACGGGCCAATTTAAGTTCCTCATGCGCGACTTAATTTAACTTGGTGGTCAATTTAAGCAGCTAATTAATTAAATAAACTAAACATTCATATTTATAAACATTTAGTTAATTTAACTAAGTTAAAAACACTTATTATAAAAACAAGTATGGCTAGCAAGACAACTCTTGCTAGCCATGTGCTTACTTAGAGGAATATTCCAAAAGTAAGCATTGCATTCAAACAATACCTGAAATTTACCAGCGGTAGTGAGCGAATGCTTTGTTAGCTTCAGCCATACGGTGAACGTCTTCACGTTTCTTAACCGCTGTACCTTTGCTATCAGACGCATCTAACATTTCGTTAGCTAAACGCTGAGCCATTGATTTTTCACCACGTTTACGAGCTGCTTCAACTAACCAACGCATGGCTAGTGCATTACGACGCACTGGACGTACTTCAACTGGAACCTGGTAGGTAGAACCACCTACACGACGAGATTTAACTTCCACTTGTGGGCGGATGTTATCTAGAGCTTCTTCGAAAAGCTCTAACTGATCTTTCTCAGATTTATCAGCTAAAATATCTAATGCACCGTAAACAATTTTTTCGGCAGTAGATTTTTTACCATCAACCATAAGGATGTTGATGAATTTTGCTAAAAGTTCGTTATGGAACTTAGGATCTGGCAATATTTTACGTTGCCCTACGACGCGTCTTCTTGGCATCTTAATTCTCCGTGTTATTCAGGTTTTACCCAAAATATATAAATTTAAAAAATTTTTAATTTGGCCTTACTTAACGTTTCTTATCTTAACCTATTACCTAGGTAAGAGAGGAAAACTTAAGATTTAGGTCGTTTAGCACCGTACTTAGAACGGCCTTGTCTTCTGTCGCTTACACCAGAACAATCTAGTGCGCCACGAACGGTGTGATAACGCACACCTGGTAAATCTTTAACACGACCACCACGGATTAAAATCACGCTATGCTCTTGTAAGTTATGACCTTCACCACCAATGTATGAAGTTACTTCGAAGCCGTTAGTTAAACGAACACGAGCAACTTTACGTAGTGCTGAGTTAGGTTTTTTTGGTGTAGTTGTATACACACGAGTACAAACGCCACGACGCTGTGGACAAGCTTGTAACGCTGGAACGTTACTTTTAGTTACTTGTCTAACACGTGGTTTACGTACTAGTTGGTTAATAGTTGCCATTATAGCTCCTGATTAGTTAAAACATTAGATAATTTTTATTGACTAAGTTTGTCAAATTACCTACTTATAAACGTGAAAAATCTTCCCTTAAAATCCAGTGTCTACTAGGCACAGAATATAAGGTCGCGAAATTCTATAGGCCAAAGGGCTCTCTGTCAAGTTATTAGTGAAATTTCAGGTTACTGAAAGCATAAAAAAACCGTGTCCTTTATGGGCACGGTTTTTATTATTCTAACTTTGCAATGTCAGCTTAAAGGTCAATCAATAAGATTGACCTTGTCTGTTCAGCTTATTACGAACCTAAGTCCGCACTTAAGGCATCGGCTAGTGCTTTTTCAGCGTCATCGGCAGATACGGTGGTATCTTCGTGCGCATCAAAGGCAGCTTTTGCTTTAGCACGTTCTTGATGATACGAATAACCTGTACCTGCAGGGATCAAGCGACCAACAATAACGTTCTCTTTCAAGCCACGCAGACCATCTTTCTTACCAGCAACTGCAGCTTCAGTTAGTACGCGAGTCGTTTCTTGGAAAGACGCTGCCGAGATGAATGATTCAGTTGCTAATGAGGCTTTAGTAATACCCATCATTTGCATTTCATATTCAGCTGGCTGTTTGCCTTGATCTTCAAGTTCACGGTTAGCGATGTTTACACGTGCTACTTCAACTTGCTCACCTTTAAGGAAAGTAGAGTCACCTGCATCAAGAATTTCACACTTACGGATCATTTGACGAACGATAACTTCGATATGTTTATCGTTAATCTTAACGCCTTGTAAGCGGTAAACTTCTTGTACTTCATTAACAATGTAGTTAGCAACTGGTGCCACTCCACGAAGACGTAAGATATCATGAGGAGACTCAGGACCATCGGCGATAACTTCACCTTTTGCCACTTGCTCACCTTCAAATACGTTTAATTGACGTATTTTAGGAATCATCTCTTCGTATACTTCACCGCTAGGTTGAGTAATCAATAAGCGTACTTTACCTTTAGTTTCTTTACCGAAACCGATAACACCAGTTTTCTCTGCAAGAATTGCTGGTAATTTAGGTTTACGTGCTTCGAATAAATCAGCAACACGAGGAAGACCACCGGTAATATCACGAGTTTTTGAACTTGCTTGTGGTATACGAGCTAATGCGTCACCAATACTTACATCGGCACCATCTTCAAGGTTAACAATTGCATTACCTGGTAAGTAGTAAAGTGCAGGAATTTCAGTACCCGCTATCATTACATCTTTACCTTTTGCATTCACTAGTTTTAATGCTGGGCGCATTTCTTTACCCGTAGCATTACGCTGTGCCGCTTCAGTAATAACGATGCTTGATAAACCTGTCAATTCATCTGTTTGACGAACCATAGTTACGCCATCAATCAAGTCAACAAATTGTACTTTACCTTTTACTTCCGTAATGATTGGATGAGTATGCGGATCCCAGTTGGCAATGGTATCGCCAGCGGTTACTGTTTGACCATCATTTTTAGAAACTACAGCACCATAAGGTACTTTATAGTTTTCTGTTACACGACCCATTTCATCAATAATAGTTAACTCCGACGAACGCGAAGTAATAACAATATTCTTATCTGAGTTAGTAACAAACTTAGCATTTTGAAGTTTCAAAGTACCCGTATTATTTACTTGTACGCTGTTTTCTGCAGTAGCTCGAGACGCTGCACCACCGATATGGAACGTACGCATTGTAAGCTGTGTACCTGGTTCACCGATTGATTGTGCCGCAACGACACCAATGGCTTCACCTTGGTTGATCATATGACCACGAGCCAAATCTCGGCCATAACAGTGAGCACAAATACCAAAATCAGTTTTACAAGTAATGATTGAACGTACTTTAATTTGATCCACTGAGTTTTCTTCGATGACGTCACATAATGCTTCATCAATTAAAGTATTACGTGGAAGTAATACTTCCTCAGTACCCGGAATTAATACATCATCACAAACAACACGACCTAACACTCGTTCGCGTAACGGCTCAACAACATCACCACCTTCAATCAATGGCGTCATTAATAAACCATCTGTGGTACCACAGTCATGGTTAGTTACGACTAAATCTTGTGCAACATCTACTAAACGACGCGTTAGATAACCAGAGTTAGCTGTTTTCAATGCCGTATCGGCCAAACCTTTACGCGCACCATGAGTTGATATGAAGTATTCTGATACATTCAAACCTTCACGGAAGTTAGCTTTGATTGGTGTTTCGATGATTGAACCATCGGGTTTAGCCATCAAACCACGCATACCTGCTAACTGACGAATCTGAGCAGCACTACCACGAGCACCCGAGTCAGCCATCATAAAGATTGAGTTAAAAGAATCTTGTTCTTCTGGTTCACCGTCACGGTTTATAATAGATTCTTTCGATAAGTTATCCATCATCGCTTTCGACACTTTTTCGTTCGCAGACGACCAAATATCGATAACTTTATTGTACTTCTCACCCGCAGTTACAAGACCTTGGTCGAACTGTGCTTGAATCTCAGCAACTTCGGCTTCAGAGTCTTCAATGATTGTATACTTAGCATCAGGAATAACCATATCGTCGATACCAACAGAAGCACCAGCAATCATTGCATAATGGAAACCGGTATACATAATGTGGTCAGCAAAGATTACAGTTTCTTTCAGGCCAAGGTTACGATATGCATGGTTGATCAATTTAGAAATAGCTTTTTTCGCTAGTGGCTGATCAATAACATCATACGGTAAGCCTTTAGGACACACTTGCCATAAAATAGCTCGACCTACTGTTGTGTCACGTAAGCTAGTTTGAGCTTCATATTCACCATCAGCATTTTTAACATGCTCTGTAATACGAATTTTAACACGGGCATGAAGCTCAGCAACACCTGTACGGTATGCTTTTTCTGCTTCATTTGTGTCAACAAATACCATGCCTTCACCTAAACCGTTAACACAATCGCGTGTTAGGTAATAAAGACCTAATACAACATCTTGTGATGGAACGATAATAGGCTCACCATTAGCAGGAGCCAACACGTTATTTGTTGACATCATCAACGTACGTGCTTCCATTTGTGCTTCGATTGTCAACGGTACGTGTACCGCCATTTGGTCACCATCAAAATCGGCATTGTATGCCGCACAAACCAATGGGTGAAGGTGAATAGCTTTACCTTCAATTAACACGGGTTCAAACGCTTGAATACCTAATCTATGCAGTGTTGGTGCACGGTTAAGCATTACCGGATGTTCACGGATTACTTCATCAAGTACATCCCAAACTTCCGCGCCTTCACGTTCTACTAATTTCTTAGCCGCTTTAATCGTTGTCGCTAAACCACGACGCTCTAATAAACCGTAAATAAATGGTTTGAATAGTTCCAATGCCATTTTCTTTGGTAGACCACATTGATGAAGTTTCAATGTTGGACCAACGGTAATTACAGAACGACCTGAATAATCAACACGCTTACCAAGTAAGTTTTGACGGAAACGACCTTGCTTACCTTTAATCATATCGGCAAGTGACTTCAATGGACGCTTGTTAGAACCGGTAATAGCACGACCACGACGGCCGTTATCTAATAGTGCATCAACAGATTCTTGCAACATACGTTTTTCGTTACGCACAATAATATCTGGGGCAACTAAATCTAGTAGACGTTTTAAGCGGTTGTTACGGTTAATTACACGACGGTATAGATCATTAAGATCAGACGTTGCAAAACGACCGCCATCCAAAGGTACCAACGGACGTAAATCTGGTGGTAAAATTGGTAAAACATTCATAATCATCCATTCAGGCTTGTTACCTGAGGCGGCGAATGCTTCCATTAATTTTAAACGTTTAGTGATTTTCTTACGTTTAGTTTCACTACCAATTTCAGGCAACTCTTCACGCATTTGCGCTACTTCGCCATCTAAATCAATTTGTTGTAGTAAAGCTAGTACCGCTTCAGCACCCATTAACGCGTCAAACTCATCACCGTGCTCTTCTAACGAATCAAGATATTCTTCTTCCGTTAAAATTTGGCTTTTCTCTAACGTTGTCATACCCGGTTCGGTAACAACATAAGATTCAAAATAAAGCACACGCTCTATGTCACGCAAAGTCATATCAAGTAATAACCCAATACGTGACGGTAATGATTTTAAGAACCAAATATGCGCAACAGGGCTCGCTAATTCTATGTGACCCATACGTTCACGACGAACTTTAGTTAAGGTAACTTCAACGCCACATTTTTCACAGATAACACCGCGATGCTTTAAACGTTTGTATTTACCACAAAGACATTCGTAATCTTTAACTGGCCCAAAAATACGTGCACAAAATAAACCGTCACGCTCTGGCTTAAAAGTACGGTAATTAATGGTTTCTGGCTTTTTAACTTCGCCAAATGACCAAGATCGCACCAAATCTGGCGATGCTAGACCGATGCGAATACCATCGAAATCTTCTGTTTGATTTTGTTGCTTAAGAAACTTAAGTAAATCTTTCACACTCTTCTCCTGTCGGAGTTAAATCTTTAGAAGAAGGTAAGTATCTTACCTTCTTCCCTTACTGCTTCACTGAATCTTTTAAAGAAATATCAGTGTTCAGCTACTTATTACCTAGAACCTAGTCTTGGTCTAATTCAATATTAATACCTAAAGAACGAATTTCTTTAAGCAATACATTGAATGACTCAGGAATACCTGGATCCATACGATGATCACCGTCAACTAAGTTTTTATACATCTTAGTACGACCAGCTACATCATCAGACTTAACCGTAAGCATTTCTTGTAGAGTATAAGCTGCACCATATGCTTCTAGTGCCCATACTTCCATCTCACCGAAACGCTGGCCACCAAATTGCGCTTTACCGCCAAGTGGTTGCTGAGTTACCAAGCTATATGAACCAGTAGAACGAGCATGCATTTTGTCATCAACTAAATGGTTTAGTTTCAACATATACATATAACCAACCGTTACTGGACGTTCAAATTCACGACCTGTACGGCCATCAGTTAACGTGAACTGACCACTTTCCGGCATTTCTGCAAGTTTAAATAACTCTTTAATTTCTTTTTCAGCAGCGCCATCAAATGCTGGAGTTGCAATAGGTAAACCGGCACGTAAATTAGCAGCTAAACGTAAAACTTCATCATCCGAGAAACTAGCAACATCTACTTCTTGTCGAGATTCACCTACGTTGTAAACTTCTTGAATGAAGTTACGCAGTTTATGAATTTCTTGTTGCGCTTCTAACATACGATTAATCTTTTCACCGATACCGCGACAAGCCATACCTAAGTGAGTTTCTAAGATTTGACCAATATTCATACGTGATGGAACACCTAACGGGTTCAATACCACATCTACTGGCACACCGTGCTCATCGTATGGCATATCTTCAACAGGTACTACGTTTGAAATAACACCCTTGTTACCATGACGACCAGCCATTTTATCACCTGGCTGAATATGACGTTTAACAGCTAAGTAAACCTTCACAATTTTTAAAACGCCTGGTTGTAAGTCATCACCTTGGGTGATTTTACGACGCTTAATTTCATACTTCTTATCGAAGTCTTCTTTAATATTGTCAAACTGTTCGGCTATTTGCTCTAATTCAGCTTGCTGATCTTCGTTTGATAAGTTTTGTGTTAACCACTTATCACGAGACATTGAAGTCAAATCTGAATCATTCATGCCTGCAGACAATAATAATTTTTTAGTTCGTGCGTAGATACCATCTTCCAAAATGCTTAATTCATCGCCAAGATCTTTCTTAACTTCTTTAAGTTGCATTTCTTCAATTTCAACTGCTCGAGCATCTTTCTCTACGCCGTCACGAGTGAAAATCTGTACATCAATTATAGTACCTTTTACTGAATTTGGTACACGTAAAGAGCTGTCTTTAACATCAGCTGCTTTTTCACCAAAAATTGCACGTAAAAGTTTTTCTTCAGGCGTTAATTGCGTTTCACCTTTAGGAGTAACTTTACCCACTAAGATGTCACCACCATTAACTTCAGCTCCGATGTAAACAACACCTGCTTCATCTAGTTTAGATAAAGCTGATTCACCAACATTAGGAATATCAGCAGTAATTTCTTCTGATCCCAATTTAGTATCACGAGCGATACACGTTAGTTCTTGAATATGGATTGTTGTAAATCTATCTTCCATTGCAACACGTTCAGATAACAACATTGAATCTTCAAAGTTGTAACCATTCCACGGCATGAAAGCAATACGCATGTTTTGACCTAGTGCCAATTCACCCATATCAGTAGAAGGACCATCAGCTAATACATCACCACGAACTACGGGCTCACCCATACGACACACTGGACGTTGGTTAATGCAAGTATTTTGATTAGAACGTGTGTACTTAGTTAAGTTATAAATATCAATACCTGCTTCACCAGCATGCATTTCATTTTCATTAACTTTTACAACAATACGTGATGCGTCTACATAAGTAACTACACCGCCACGTTTGGCAACTGCAGTTACACCTGAGTCAACCGCAACAACTTTTTCCATACCTGTACCAACTAAAGGCTTATCAACGATAAGTGTTGGTACTGCTTGACGTTGCATGTTCGAGCCCATCAAGGCACGGTTAGCATCATCGTGTTCTAAGAACGGAATAAGTGACGCCGCAACAGAGATAATTTGTTGTGGTGATACGTCCATATATTGGACTTCTGCCGATGATTTAAGTGTAAATTCATTTTTATAACGACAGTTAACTAAATCTTCTGTTAACTTATTACTATCACTTCGTTCAGCATTTGCCTGAGCGATAACAAAGTTACCCTCTTCGATTGCTGATAAGTAATCAATGTCATCAGTCACTAAACCTTCAACAACTTTACGGTATGGTGTTTCTAAGAAACCAAAGTCATTAGTGCGTGCGTAACAAGAAAGCGAGTTGATCAAACCAATGTTTGGTCCCTCTGGCGTTTCAATTGGACAAACACGACCATAGTGAGTTGGATGTACATCTCGAACTTCAAAACCAGCACGTTCACGCGTTAAACCACCTGGGCCTAAAGCAGAAATACGACGTTTATGCGTTACTTCTGATAATGGATTATTTTGATCCATAAATTGTGACAATTGTGATGAGCCAAAGAACTCTTTCACTGCCGCAGAAATAGGCTTAGCGTTGATTAAATCTTGTGGCATGATTGCATCCAAGTCACCAAGACTTAAACGTTCACGTACAGCACGTTCAACACGGACAAGACCAACACGGAATTGGTTTTCAGCCATTTCACCCACTGAGCGAATACGACGGTTACCTAAATGGTCGATATCGTCAACTTCACCTTTACCGTCACGAATGTCGATAAGGGTTTTCATTACTGAGATTATATCATCTCGTGACAGTATACCTGAACCAATATCATCCGCATTGCCCACACGACGGTTAAACTTCATGCGACCTACGGTCGATAAGTCATAACGTTCAGAAGCAAAGAATAAGTTGTTAAATAAAGTATCCGCTGCATCTTTTGTCGGTGGCTCACCTGGACGCATCATACGGTAAATTTCAACTAGCGCTTCTAAGCGATTAGTTGAGTTGTCAACACGTAAAGTATCTGACATATATGAACCAACATCGAATTCGTTCATATATAAAGTAGAAAGTGTTTTATGACCCGCTTGGCTTAGCTCTGCTAATAACTCTAATGTTAATTCAGCATTTGCTTCAGCGACAACTTCACCAGTCGATTCATCGATGTAAGCTTTTGATAAAACTTTACCAACGATATATTCTGCTGGTACTTCTAATTTATCAATTTTTGCTTTTGTTAAAGCACGAATATGACGAGCGGTAATACGACGTCCAGATTCAACTAATACTTCACCTTTCTTAATTGAAATGTCAAATATAGCCGTTTCACCACGAAGACGCTCTGGAATAAGATCCATGATTAACTTGTCGCCTTTAATAGCAAAGTTAGTTGTATCATAGAAAATATCTAAAATTTCTTCTGTTGAATATTCTAATGCACGTAACATGATTGACGCTGGTAATTTTCGGCGTCTATCAATACGTACAAATAAGTTATCTTTTGGATCAAATTCAAAATCTAACCACGAACCACGGTAAGGAATCACACGTGCGTTATATAATACTTTACCCGATGAATGCGTTTTACCTTTATCGTGATCAAAGAATACACCAGGAGAACGGTGTAATTGTGATACGATAACACGCTCAGTACCATTAATTACAAAAGTACCGTTATCTGTCATCAACGGGATTTCACCCATGTACACTTCTTGTTCTTTGATATCTTTTACAGTACCTGCCGGAGCTTCTTTATCGTAAACCACTAAGCGTAATTTTACGCGTAACGGTGCAGAATAAGTTACACCACGTATTTGACATTCTTTAACGTCAAATAACGGTTCACCTAAACGATAGCTTACATATTGTAATTCTGAACTACCTGAATAAGCTTTAATTGGGAAAATAGAGCGAAAAGCAGCCTCTAGACCGGTTTCACCTGTTGGATCAATATCAATAAACTTGCGGAAAGAGTCGAGTTGGATAGACAACAAGAATGGATATTCCATTACTTGTACACTTTTACCAAAGTCCTTTCTAATTCGCTTTTTCTCAAAGTATGAGTAAGCCATGGGGTTCCTCAGCTTGCTGGTTATGGCCAAATCTGTCTAGTGAACTTTGTTCATCCAGACAGGGTATTGCTGTAATGTTCACGTCTAAACATTACTAGATGATTTAAAAAATCAACTACACTTTTTATTGTTATATATAATGTACTGTTTTTGAATAAAAAAACAACATTTATTCACTAACAACAAAAGCGCAAAAAGGCCGGTGACGTTTAAATCACCAGCCATGCCTTTTCAGGCAAATAATCTATTTAATAACAGACTATTTGATCTCAACAGAAGCACCAGCTTCTTCAAGAGTTTTCTTAAGCTCTTCAGCTTCAGCTTTTTCTACGCCTTCTTTGATAGCGTGAGGAGCTGATTCAACTAAATCTTTAGCTTCTTTAAGGCCTAAACCTGTAGCACCACGAACTGCTTTGATTACTGCAACTTTCTTCTCACCGAAGCTAGTCATAACAACATCAAATTCAGTTTGCTCTTCAGCAGCAGCACCAGCGTCACCGCCAGCAACAGCAACAGCAGCAGCAGCAGATACGCCGAACTTCTCTTCCATTGCTTCGATTAGTTCAACTACGTCCATTACTGACATTTCAGCAATAGCATTTAGGATATCGTCTTTAGAAATAGACATTATAAAATTTCCTGTTTTTTAAGAAACAGTCTTTGCTTCGTTTTGAATACATAAGAACTGTTTGAATAACTATTAAATACAAAAAGCTTGGCCATATAAAGTAGTAACAATAATGTTAATACTGGCCAAAATAGATTTCTTACAATAAGAAAAACTATTAAGCAGCTTCTTGTTCTTTCTGATCGCGAACTGCAGCAATCGTACGGCATAATTTGCCGGCAGATGCTTCTTTCATAGCGCTCATTAAACGGGCAATGGCTTCGTCGTAAGTAGGTAGCTTAGCTAACATATTTACGTCTACAATATTACCTTCAAATGCTGCTGCTTTTAATTCAAAGTTTTCGTTAGTTTTAGCGAAATCAGTGAATAAACGTGCAGCGGCACCTGGATGTTCGTTTGAAAATGCAATTAGTGTAGGGCCTTTAAATGTGTCATTAACACACTCAAATTCCGTACCTGCTACTGCACGACGTGCTAATGTGTTACGGACAACTTTCATCCATACTCCATTTTCACGTGCTTGCTTACGCAACACAGTAATTGCTTCAACTGTTACACCGCGGGCATCCGCGACAACAGCTGATTGAGCGCCAGCGGCAGCTTCTTGAACTTCAGCAACAATTGCTTTTTTGTCATCAAGATTGATAGCCATTGGCTTTAACTCCTGGTTCACCGGGGTTTATGCCGGTATTTACAATCCCTAGAAAACATAATTGTTTTCTAGGCCATTACGGCGAGGACCAGAATTTAAGGAAAAATATCTGGGTAATCACCATCTACGTAGGAAATTAAGTAAAAGCAACATTAACAGTTTTTAGTAGCGAGTTTCGAAACACCTTGCTCGCATCTGTCAGTTGTTTTTACACCTACGGTCTTGGACGGGGGTTGTATTATTGTTATCTAAAAGACAACAAACAGCACAACTCCTACCAAAATTTAAGGGGCGAAATTATAGATTATAATTTCGCCCTTGTAAAGGTTCAATAATTGAAACTTTCTTTTGTCGGAATAAATTCCAACCTACAATTTTCCGTTAAGAAAATTAAGCTTGCGTTAAGCTAGCTTGGTTAACGGCAACGCCGGCACCCATAGTAGTAGAAAGAGAAATTTTCTTAAGGTATTGACCTTTAGCATTTGCTGGTTTTGCTTTTTTAAGCGCTTCTAGCAAAAACTCTAAGTTTTCTTGCAATTGTGCAGGTTCGAAATCAGCCTTACCGATAGTAGTATGGATGATACCGTTCTTGTCGTTACGGTAACGTACTTGACCAGACTTAGCGTTTTTAACAGCGCCAGCTACGTCAGGTGTTACAGTACCAACTTTAGGGTTAGGCATTAAACCACGAGGGCCTAAGATTTGACCTAATTGACCAACAACACGCATAGCATCTGGAGAAGCGATTACAACATCAAAGTTCATTTCGCCTTTCTTAACTAATTCTGCTAAGTCTTCCATACCAACTACATCAGCACCGGCTTCTTTAGCTTTTTCTGCGTTTGCACCTTGTGTAAATACAGCAACACGTACATCACGGCCAGTACCATTTGGTAACACAGCAGCACCACGAACGTTTTGATCAGATTTACGAGCATCAATACCAAGGTTTATAGCAACATCTACGCTTTCACGAAATTTTGCTGTAGCAAATTCTTTTAATAAAGAAACTGCTTCACTGATATCATATTCTTTTGTTACGTCTACTTTTTCACGGATAAGACGAGCGCGTTTTGTTAATTTAGCCATTGATTAGTCCTCTACCACTAAACCCATTGAACGAGCAGAACCCGCAATGGTACGCACTGCAGCTTCTAATGAACCAGCAGTTAAATCAGGTTCTTTTGTCTTAACGATTTCTTCAAGCTGTGCTGTAGTTACAGTACCAACTTTTTCAGTGTTAGGACGACCAGAGCCGCTTTTTACACCAGCTGCTTTTTTCAATAAATAAGAAGCAGGTGGAGTTTTTGTTTCGAAAGTAAACGAACGGTCATTATAAACAGTAATTACTACTGGAACCGGAGCGCCTTTTTCTAAAGAATCTGTTTTTGCGTTAAACGCTTTACAAAATTCCATGATGTTTACACCATGTTGACCTAATGCAGGACCAACTGGTGGTGACGGGTTAGCTGCACCAGCAGCTACTTGTAGCTTGATTAAAGCTTGGACTTTTTTAGCCATTTTTAAATACCTTAATTGTGGGTAGTTAACGCTAATCACTGTATTAACAGCTTTCGCTTCCCTGTTTGCTAAATCATAGGTTTTCAACAATTGTTATTAAAAAACTATGAATTTAGGCCACGCTAAAAAAACGCGGCAGCGGATTATATATTAATCAATCATTGTGTTTCAAGTTCTTTTTTAAACAGTATAAAAAATCTATAAAAAAACCAAAGACAATGCTTTGGTTTTTTATTTCGTAACATGCGACTTAGTGCACGAAACTTAACTACCTTTCTCAACCTGACCGAATTCAAGATCAACTGGTGTTGAACGACCAAAAATAAGTACAGATACTTTAATTCGGTTTTTCTCGTAATCAAGCTCTTCAACTACACCATTGAAATCTGCAAATGGTCCGTCAATAACACGAATAACTTCACCTGGTTCGAACAAGGTTTTAGGTTTAGGCTTATCAGTATCTTCTAAACGTTGTAAAATTCGATCAGCTTCCCTTTGGGATATAGGTGCTGGTCTTTCTTTAGTGCCACCAATGAAGCCTAGTACACGTGGAACACTTTTAACTAAATGCCATGATTCATCATCTAATTCCATATGTACTAAAACATAACCGGGAAAGAATTTACGAGAGCTTTTACGCTTTTGTCCCGCACGCATTTCAACTACTTCTTCCGTTGGTACTAAGATTTCACCAAACTTTTCTTGTAAACCATTAATTTCAATATGTTCAACTAATGTTTTTTGAACGCGCCCTTCATAGCCAGAAAAAGCTTGTACCACATACCATCTTAGCTTTGGATTTTGATTAACTGCTTTTTCTTCTGTTTCTTCGCCTTCATTGCCATCAACAGAATCTTCAATAAAATCTTCAGACATTATAATACCTTCATACCTGTAATTAAGCCGACTACCCAGAAAAGAAATGAATCTAAGCCCCAAAGTAGTAATGACATTAATAATGTTACTACTAATACAATGCCTGTTGTTTGTATGGCTTCCTGACGAGTTGGCCAAACAACCTTACGTACTTCAGTTCGAGATTCTTTAGCGAATGCAACAGCGGTACGGCCTTTTAATGTTTGCATAGCAATTAAGCCTGCAATACCTACAGCAGCTACAACACCCACAGCGCGTAAGAATACTGATTCTTGACCATAATAATAGTTACCACCAATAGCAGCCATTAATAACAAGGCAATAATACCCCATTTTAAGCCGTCTAGAGAACTGCTTGGTTGTTCTTCTGTACTTGCATTCATATTTCTATCCGTAATTGTTATCAAATTTGAAACTATGCAGAAACGCGATTCACGCGAAATCTATATCAAAATGGCAGGGGTGGAGAGACTCGAACTCCCAACCATCGGTTTTGGAGACCGCTGTTCTACCAATTGGAACTACACCCCTACAACGCTTTAGCTGATAAAATTATCTACCAAAGCAATAGTTACACTTATCGGGTGAATCTTAGTTTTGTTGGGAATTAAGAGATACTCGAGAAGTGAGGCGCTATTATACTCAGCCAAGCATATTACTCAAGAAGTATTTGATCTAGTAATCGAGTTTCGACTAAATAGTTTCGAGTTTCGAGTTTCGAGTTTCGAGTTTCGAGTTTCGAGTTTCGAGTTTCGAGTTTCGAGTTTCGAGTTTCGAGTTTCGAGTTTCGAGTTTCGAGTTTCGAGTTTCGAGTTTCGAGTTTC
>Ga0209826_1001610_pt1 | contig 15557 bp, 11 predicted proteins | sample GOMGulsemesocosm_5_FD_184637 | JGI IMG/M metagenome (GOLD analysis project Ga0209826, IMG submission 184637) | Methane-oxidizing microbial communities from mesocosms in the Gulf of Mexico - GOM15C Gulf of Mexico (SPAdes) (version 2) | ecosystem: Environmental > Aquatic > Marine > Cold seeps... | reverse complement strand
CTCCGGCTATTTCTATCGAGCAAAAGTCCACCTCGCATAACCCGCGTTCAACGGTAGGAACAATTACCGAAATTTACGATTATTTACGTTTATTATTTGCTAGAACCGGTATTCCACAATGCCCTGAACATGGCACGTCACTAGAAGCACAAACCATTAGCCAAATGGTAGACGGTGTATTGTCACTCAACCCTGATAAACGCTGGATGTTATTAGCGCCTGTTATTCAAGAACGTAAAGGCGAACATTTTAATGTCTTGAATGATTTGCGTAACCAAGGCTTTATTCGTGCAAGAATTGATGGTGAAGTAGTTGAGCTAGATGAAGTACCAACACTTGAGTTAAAAAAGAAACACACCATTGAGGTGGTGGTTGATCGTTTTAAAATTAACGATGAACTATCGCTTAGGCTTGCTGAGTCGTTTGAAACGGCATTAAAGCTAACTGAAGGCATTGCCGTTATCAGCAGTATTGATGATGACGAGGAAGTTCTTTTTTCATCCCGCTTTGCCTGCCCAAGTTGCGGCTATGCAATTAGTGAGTTGGAACCTCGTAGCTTTTCCTTTAATAGCCCCAAAGGAGCTTGTTCAAGTTGTGACGGCCTAGGTATTCAGCAGTTTATCGACCCGACTCAGGTTCTACACAGCCCCGATATTAGCCTAGCAGGCGGCGCTATTCGCGGCTGGGATAAGCGCAACATGTATTATTACCAAATGATCATGTCATTGGCTCAACACTATGGCTTTGATCCAGAGGAGCCGTTTAGCAGCTACTCAAAAGACATTCAACACGCTATTTTATTTGGCAGTGGGCAAGAAGAGATTGTCTTCATTACGCTGAACAGCCGTGGCGATAAGCGAGAAAGCACGCATCCATTTGAAGGTATTATTAATAGCATGGAGCGACGGTATCGAGAAACCGATTCCAGCACCGTTCGTGATGAATTGGCCAAGTATTTAGCTAGTCGCTCCTGTGAAAGCTGCAAAGGCCAGCGCTTAAACCAAGCAGCCCGACATGTATTTGTTGGCGGCCACACCTTACCGCTAATTACCCATTTATCTATTCGAAAAGCTAGCGATATCTTTAGTGTTTTGAAACTCAGCGGCCACCGTGGTGAAATAGCAAAACGAATTATCAAAGAAATTAAGGCTCGACTCGATTTCTTAATTAACGTTGGACTAGATTACTTATCCTTAGACCGTAGCGCCGACACATTATCAGGCGGCGAGGCACAACGTATTCGACTTGCCAGCCAAATTGGTGCGGGCTTGGTTGGCGTTATGTATGTACTCGATGAACCCTCCATCGGGCTGCACCAACGCGACAACCAACGTCTGATCAACACCTTGTTTCACCTTCGTGATATTGGCAACACCGTCATCGTGGTAGAGCACGATGAAGATGCTATTTTGGCCGCCGATCATGTGGTGGATATTGGGCCACTGGCAGGTATTCATGGTGGTCAAATAACCGCCCAAGGCACGCCGCAAGATATTATTAACAACCCAAACTCAACTACCGGTGATTACCTTTCGGGTCGCCAGTTTATTGCCGTACCCAAGCAACGTCACCCAGCCGATCCAGAGAAAGCATTACGTATTAACAAGGCCTCCGGCAATAATTTAAAGAATGTGACGGTCGACATTCCCTTAGGTTTATTTACTTGTGTAACCGGCGTGTCTGGCTCAGGAAAATCGACCCTTATTAACGAAACCTTATACCCCAGCGTTGCAAAAACACTCAACAAATCAACGCGCCCCATCGCTGATAATGAAGGTGTAGATGGTATTGATCAGCTAGATAAGGTGGTTGATATTGACCAAAGCCCTATTGGCCGTACACCCCGCTCAAACCCTGCGACTTACACCGGCTTATTTACCCCCATTCGGGAATTATTTGCCGCCACACCTGAAGCGCGTTCACGTGGTTATACACCGGGGCGTTTTAGCTTTAACGTTAAAGGTGGGCGCTGTGAAACCTGTAAAGGCGATGGCGTTATTAAAGTTGAAATGCATTTTCTTGCCGATGTTTACGTCAATTGTGAAAACTGCAAAGGCCAGCGCTATAACCGCGAAACACTCGATATTCGCTACAAGGGCAAAACCATTCATGAAATACTCTCGATGACGGTTGAAACCGCAGCCAATTTTTTTGCTGCCATTCCTGTTATTTCAAGAAAGCTACAGACTCTTATTGAAGTAGGTTTAGGCTACATCACCTTAGGGCAAAATGCCGTCACGTTATCGGGCGGTGAAGCGCAGCGGGTTAAACTATCGAGAGAGCTATCCAAACGTGACACGGGGAAAACCTTATACATTTTGGACGAGCCAACCACCGGCTTGCATTTTGCCGATATTCAACAGCTCCTTGCCGTACTCCATAAGTTACGTGACCATGGTAATACCCTCGTGGTGATTGAGCATAACCTCGATGTGATAAAAACAGCTGATTGGCTAATAGATATTGGCCCTGAAGGCGGTGATGGTGGCGGAGAAGTCGTTGCTGAAGGTTCACCTGAAGCTGTTGCGCAATGCGAGGCCTCGCACACCGGGCATTACCTAAAAGCGATTTTAGCGAAAGCGGCTACTCAGCAACCTAGCTAACGACACATCGCGGCGCTTATTTTAATAAGCGCCGCTAATCAATAAATTACTGGGCATCAGGGTAAAATAACTGCTGACCCGCCTTTCTAAAACGGGTAATAATTGCCTGCCCTTCCGCGCTACTCACAAAATCAATATACTTTTTTGCTAGCGAATACTGCGCACTTTTATGCTTCTCTGGGTTAACCGCCATAACATGATAGGGATTAAATAATACCTCATCTCCCTCAAACGCTAACACCAAGTCAAACTTATCAGCAAACGCAATTTGAGTCCCTCTATCGGTTAGGGTATAGGCTTGCCTCTCATTCGCAATATTTAACACCGCGCCCATACCTTGCCCAACGTCCACATACCAGTCACCCACTGGTTTAATATTCGCAGCTAGCCATAATGAACGCTCTTTTTTATGCGTTCCCGAGTCATCTCCACGAGAAATAAACATAGATGCTGAGGCGGCTATCTTCTGCAAAGCCTCTGCCACTGTTTTTGCCGTAGTAAGCCTCGCTGGATCAGTCGCCGGGCCAACAATCACAAAATCATTATGCATTACCGCAGTGCGGTCAATAAAGTCACCCGACTCTACATACATTAATTCCGCCTCGGGCGCATGAACAAACACCACATCCACGTCACCTTGACCGCCCATCTTTAAGGCTTTACCCGTACCAACCGCAATCACTTCAAGCTTAACACCATGCCTTGCTTCAAAGACTGGGTTTAACACTGACAACAGCCCAGAATTTTCCGTACTGGTTGTGGTCGACATTCTTAATACATTCGCCGCCCAACTGTTTGAAGCCATTAAAAGCAAGCCACTGATCAGCACCAGTACCACCTTATTCGTCAACTTTCTCATTTACCTTCCTTATTCAGTTTTATGGTATACGGACACCCGAAAAGTATACGCCCCTTAACTCACTTAAAATGCCCATTGCCCACGAAGCTGCATCACATCGGCTTCTTCATTGTCGTGTTCATGCCCCTCTCTATCCATTTCCAACATTTTTATATAGTTGGCTGAAACACGCAAACCTGCGGTTGGGAACCAGTTTAAACCTAAGGTTACGTTATCCATTTCACCACCGGTAATATCACCATCATTTAAGTCTATCGTACTGTAGCGCAGCGCCAACTCCCATGCACCAATACCGCCTTTGCCAACAATACTTTTAGGTTTAAGCGCTTTGAATTTCGCCCCTTTAAAGGTGTATGGTCGAGTATCGTTGGTTAGGAACCAACCTGCTTGCGCATACCAACCATCAAATATTGAGTCATTGGTATTATCACGATCAACATTCACTTGAACATACTCTGTTTGTGCAGAAAAACGTCCTTGAATCACAGCCAATTCAGCACCGAGTGTTAAATAACTACTCGCGTCCGTAAGTGCCCCCGTATCAACAAAATTAACATCAGAAATGTGTGTTTCAGGCTGCTGTTTAAACCGTACATCATTACCACGTGTACTGCGGTAATCAGCTGCTAAGCCTAAATGAACTAATGAGCCCTTTTCATTAACAGGCATCCACGTTACACGACCCGCTGCTCCCCAACCTTCATCAGATGCGCTTCCTTTTTTACTCGCTTTATCCCCAAAAACACCGAGTGCTGTTGTCCAGTGTTGTCGGTTCACACTTGCCATTGCGCCAATATGACGACCTGCAGTGAAAGCATCAATAGAGGCTCGTTCGGTAAATTGTGTATTATTATCACTCACTTGATCTTGCAACATAAAAGGGTCTCTAAAGTGCCCAACTTTCACGCTTAAACCCTCTAAATCAAAGCCGTTATAACCCAACCAGATATCGGTAATACCACTTTTATTATCGCCCGATCCAGCAAAGTCATATTCAAATTTATAAAACCAATCGTTATAAATCGTTCCTTTCATATACAAGCGAGCACGACGAACCTCTGTTCCATCACCTAGGGTACTTCCGGCTCCCTGTCTGTCTTCGCTATAGGTCGCGACATCTAACTGCATACGGCCACCTATTTTTGTTGTAAACGCGCCATCGCGTGTTTTCACTGCAAGGCCTCCTTTACTAACACTCACTTCAACATTCGTGACTTTATCTAGCTTTGCCTGTACTGACTGTTTCTCCTCGCTCACAAGTGTTTTGCTAGCTTTTGTTTCCGCCAACACGCGCTGATATTGTTCACTAGAGATGGTTCCATTTTCATGCAACAACATCAGTAACATTTCAAGTTCAGACCCCGCTTGAACGGAGGTTGAGAGTGCCGCACAAACGGCTGATGCTAACGCAATTTTCTTGAATTTCATTCCTGCCCTTTTATTTTTATTGAATTGACATACCTTCCCCACCATAGCAACATAAATGCCAACAACGAACCTGCCATAAAACCTAGGCTTATCTAGAACATACAGATAACATAACGCCAGCAGGCATAGACTTTTGAGACACTTTGTCGCAAAATAAAAACACTCACAGACAAACTGTCTCACCCATGCCTAATAATTTAAGCCCGGCTCAGCGTAAAGCAATTCGTGACAAGCACCCATACTTTGGTGATAGCTTGAGTATCAAGCAACTTATGCAAAATATTGATCGCATCGCGCATAGAAACACACCTGTCTTATTGGAAGGTGAAACCGGCACAGGAAAAAGTTTACTCGCCCGACAAATACACCAAGCCAGCCAACGCAAAGGGGAGTTTATTGCCATAAACTGCGCAACATTCAGCCATAACCTATTGGAGACCGAATTGTTTGGCCATGTTAAAGGTGCATTTACCGGCGCCAAAGACATCCGCAAAGGTCTTGTTGCATCGGCAGCCAATGGCACCTTATTTCTTGATGAAATAGCCGACCTCCCTATCGACTTTCAACCCAAGCTTTTGCATTTGCTAGAGGAAAAAATGATTCGCCCCGTCGGCTCAGATAAAGAACAAAAAACATCTGTTCGGGTTATAGCTGCTACCAACAACCAATTAAAAAAACGCGTTAAACAGGGCTTATTTAGAGCCGATTTATATTACCGACTAAATGTTATCCCCTTTACCCTACCGCCGCTGCGTGAGCGTCCAGAAGACATCGCAGGGCTTTTTCACAACTTTACCCAGCAGCTTTGTGAGGAGCACGAATTAGCCACACCCACACTTCTAACAACGGAATTAGAGTCTCTCATGCAACATGATTGGCCAGGAAACATCCGTGAACTTAGAAACCATATTGAACGCTGCCTATTACTTGGCCTAAGTTTTACCCATGATCACATCGAACAAAGCAACACAGCCCAGCCTGTTCGCGCCTTAAAAAGTCATGAAAAACGATATATTTTGGCGGCCATACAAGAACACCATGGCAACAAAACAAAAGCAGCCTCCACTCTAGGGATTTCACGCCGTACCTTAGATCGCAAACTCAAACGCTGGAAAGAAGACACGGCGTAGCACAATACACTTATGCTCTGCGCCTTTTGTGCGTAAAATAGGTCAATTCAATCCAGTTTTTAAGACAGCCCCCTACATTATGCGTACTAGTCAATTCCCTCTTAATACCGTTAAAGAAACCCCTTCTGATGCTGAAATCATTAGTCACCAATTAATGATTCGAGCTGGCTTAGTTCGCAAACTTGCAGCAGGCTTATATAACTGGTTACCCTTAGGTGTACGGGTACTGCAAAAAGTACAAGCGATTGTACGAGAAGAAATGAACAATGCTGGCGCACTTGAAGTGCTAATGCCCGTCGTTCAACCTGCTGAATTATGGAAAGAGTCTGGCCGCTGGGAGCAATATGGCCCCGAACTGGCTCGTTTGAATGATCGTCATGGTCGTGAATTTTGTCTCGGCCCCACGCATGAAGAAATTATTACCGAATTGGCTCGTAACGAAATCAAAAGCTATAAACAGCTACCTTTAAGCTATTACCAAATTCAAACTAAGTTTCGTGATGAAATTCGCCCTCGCTTTGGCATTATGCGTTCTCGTGAATTTATTATGAAGGATGCTTATTCATTCCATATCAGCGATGAGTCTTTACAAGAAACCTATGACCGAATGTTTCAAGCCTACACCAATATATTTACCCGATTAGGTTTAAACTTCAGGCCTGTACTGGCTGACACCGGATCAATTGGCGGCAATGCCTCACATGAGTTTCATGTACTCGCAGACTCGGGTGAAGATGCCATCGCCTTTTCAACCGAAAGCCAATATGCCGCTAACGTTGAAAAAGCCGAAGCACTTGCCCCTACAGATGCTAGAGCCGACGCCAGCGAGACACTACAAAAAGTGGTGACCATTGGCCAACGCAGTATTGAAGAAATCAGCAGCTTTTTAAAGGTTAAACCCGAACAATGCCTAAAAACGTTACTCGTTAATGGTGACGATGACACCGTTATAGCTTTGATTCTACGAGGCGACCATACACTCAATGAAATTAAAGCAGAAAAAATAGACGGCGTTGCTAGCCCTCTTACATTAGCAAGCGACGAAGAGATTCAACGTATCGCTGGTTGTAATGCTGGCTATATTGGCCCCATTGGCCTTGAAGTACCCATCGTTGTTGATCGTAGTGCCGCCCAAGCAGCCAACTTTGTTTGTGGTGCAAATGAAAATGATAACCACTTTACCGGCGTAAACTGGGCTAGGGATTTAGCAGAGCCAGCTCATATTGCCGATATTCGCCAAGTGGTTGCGGGCGACAGAAGCCCAGATGGTGAGGGTACCCTAACCATTGCTCGTGGCATAGAAGTGGGGCATATATTCCAATTAGGCACTAAATATAGTGAGGCTATGAAGGCCTCTGTTCTTAATGAGAATGGCAAAAACCAAACCATGACCATGGGCTGTTACGGCATTGGTATTACCCGTGTTATTGCCGCAGCCATTGAGCAACACCATGATGACAAAGGAATTATTTGGCCAGCCGCCCTAGCGCCTTTCCAAGTGGCCTTACTCCCCATGAATATGCATAAATCTGAACGCCTAAAAGCAGCAACCGAAACCCTTTACAACGAACTCATTGAAGCTGGCTTTGATGTTTTATTTGATGATCGAAAAGTTCGACCAGGATTTATGTTCTCCGATATGGAACTCATTGGCATTCCGCACCGAATCGTACTCGGTGACCGAGGGCTCGACAATGACATGGTGGAATACCGCGGTCGGCAAGACAGCGAAAACACAGACATTCCACTTAACCAGATTATCGAGCACCTTAAAAGCGTCAGCTAAACCCATAAAAAAAGCCCCTTAATTTAAGGGGCTTTTTTACGATCTATTCGTTAGCCCTTACGATCAGAATAGGTCAACCTCTCCTTCTGACATAGACGTCTGAACAACCGCTTCATGCTGAGCAGCACAAGTCTCTGAGCGTATTTGCTTTAAGTTTTGACGTAAGTTTCTAATTCGATCAACACTATTATTTACTGCGTTATCAGCCTTATAACTTTGCGCAGCCTGAGTAATAAAGGGTGCCACTTGTTGACACGTTTTCTCAACGTGTTGTGCAAGCTGAGTCACCATATCTTCAAACTGCAAGCCCCTAACAGCCATAGCAACCTCATTATTAAGATTACTCGTCGTATCATTGATAATAGCTAACTTATTCTCCACTGAGGCATTTAAACTCTCAATATCGTTCATCATCGTTTTGATTTGCTCTTTCGATTCCATACTGATACTCATATCTTTCGATGCCATATCACCAATCGTTTCAACCGCACTATCAATATTAACGCGAGACTTTTTTACCACCTGCCTGATCTGCTCACCCGTCTCAGCCGAGCCTGTTGATAGCTTACGTACCTCATCAGCCACAACAGCAAAACCTCTGCCATGCTCACCGGCTCTAGCCGCCTCAATCGCTGCATTCAACGCCAGCAAATTCGTTTGCTCTGCTATGCCCGTTACATTATTTAACAACGCATATATCTCATCCATATTCGCTGAAATATCATCCACATTGCCCACCATCTCCATACTTTGCTGACTAATAGCTAGCATATTCGTTACAAAGTAATTTAGGGTTGAATTAGATTCACGTACAAACCGTGAAAAGTCGACTTTATCAGGATCATCTTCGCTGGGCGAAAGGTCTTGCATAATGCTTGAAATTTCACGCTCTTGTATTTGTGCAAACTCGTTCATCCCGTTAAAACTCGCACTCAAGTGTACAACCGCATCTGCAAGCAGCTGCCTAATTCGCTCCACTTCAGATTGCGCCCTAGACATCTCATCGGCTACAACAACACTCACATCTTCAAGTAGTGCTGCAACTTCCTGGTCCAAATCGTCCGTAACGGGATTTACCTCGTCAGTAGCTGTGCCATTTGAACTAACCTTCAAAGCAATAATCAACCAAGGTAGGGTTAATAAGCCCAAAAGCACCGGCGTAATAAACGGTGATGTTGCCGATGTAAAAAAACTAGCAACGATGATGATGGCACTGCTTAACAGCGCCAGCCAGAATTGTTGTACAAATACTTTTACATCCATTTTCTTACTCTCCGACTTATTAAACAGCGTATAACCTTAGTATCGGCTGCTTTAGCTAACTCTTTATTATTCATATTGAGCGATTAAGTGTTCAGCCATTTTTTTTAGAGGAACAACTGTCTGCGCTGCTGATAATTTCACCGCACTACCCGGCATACCCCATACAACACTCGACGCCTCATCTTGCGCTGTTGTCACAGCTCCCGCCTCGAGTAATTCCAGCATACCTTTTGCACCATCACTTCCCATACCAGTTAACACCAACGCATGAACATCTTTCGGTGCACAATCAACTAATGAGCGAAACATCACATCAACCGATGGCTTATGCCTATTAACCTCTGGCCCATCATTGAGTAAGCACGTGTAACTTGCTCCTTTTTTAACCACCAACAAATGCCTATCCCCCGGTGCAATATACACATGGCCAGACCTTAGTTGCATGCCTGTTTCTGCTTCAACAACCGTTAATTGACACATGCCATTTAACCGCTCAGCAAATGCTGTACTAAATGATTTAGGAATATGCTGACTAATTACGATAGGTGGTGAATCAGCCGGTAAACCCACTAAAATTTCTTTTATTGCCTCCGTTCCTCCGGTAGAGGAACCAACCGCTATAATTTGCTGTTTATTTTTACGTTTTATTGATACAGGCTTGCTCGCTTTCGCAACCCGCGTCGCTAAGCTCGCTCCGCGAACACGCGCTTTAGAAGCCGCTCGAACTTTGGCACAAATATCATCGGCATATTTTGCCAGCTCCGTTTTAACATTCACTTTGGGTTTCGCTACAAAATCTACCGCACCCAATTCAAGTGCCTTAAAGGTTGCCTCCGCACCTTTTTCTGTCAACGTTGAAACCATCACCACCGGAACTGGACGTAAACGCATCAAATTAGCCAGAAAAGTAATTCCATCCATTCTAGGCATTTCTATGTCTAACGTTAATACATCCGGCTTAAGTGCTTTAATTTTGTCGCGCGCAATCAACGGATCCATTGCTGTACCGACTACTTCAATATCATCGGTTTTACTAAAAATTTCTGTTAATACTTGGCGCACAATCGCTGAGTCATCAACTATCAGTAATCTAATTTTTTCTTGTTTTCCCACTATCCCTTTCCTGTTAAAACAAATCGACTGAACCGCCAACTGTCTGCGTATTTAGCTTATCTAAATACGCAGAATCTCGTTCTATTAATGTTGAATTATTCACTTTTTTCAACTTCCTGACTTTAACTTTTCCCGTCTTAACGTGAAAAATAACTTTACGTGGGTAACGATCACCCACATCTTCTTTTACTAGCTGCAAACGCTCATTTGCAATATAGTCATACACAAATGATATATTCCTTAGGCCAACATCTGTCATTTTTTCCATCACTCGTCCACCACCAATCACCTTGAGCTCCAAGCGACTCTTTACCCCTCCGTGTTTAATGATGTCATTAATCATATGCTCCATAGCAAAGTTGCCGTAGCGCGTTTCAGCACTAATCAACGTACTACCCCATGCATCCTTATGGTCTTTCGAATACAGCGGCAACATAAAGTGGTTCATTCCTGCAATTCCCGCCACCCTATCGATGGCACACACCGATATACATGAACCCAAGACGGTTGCAATAAGCTCATTATTTTTACTGACATAATACTGCCCAGGCAATATCTTCGCTGAATAGTAACCATGACTGGTATCCCAGTAACGATTAATGTCTTCAAAACCGGGTAATGCCGCAGGCATACTTTCAGGCTTTACTAGTGAATGCAGCATGTTAATTTAACTAGTTCGTTGATAAATAGTGTGCCCCAAGGATTCAAAGCGATCACACACATTAAACATATTTTCTGAGTGACCAATGAATAAATGACCATCATCCGCTAACACATCCGCATAGCGTCCAAATAAGGTTCGCTGAGTATCTTTATCAAAGTAAATGACCACATTGCGACAAAAAATAATATCTATCGGCCCCTTAATCGGCCATTCATGCAATAAATTTAATTGCTTAAAGGTAATCAATTCCTGCAGCTCTTTTTTCATTTTCACTTGTTCAGAGTACTCCCCCTTTCCACGCTTCATCCAACGCTGCTTATACTCCAAGCTAACCCCATCGACTCTCGCTTTGTCATAAACCCCTGTTTCAGCCTTAGCCACTACATTAGAGTCTAAATCTGTAGCAATTATTTTCACATCCCAGCCGGGGTAGTCAGAGAAAAACTCTCGTACTGTCATCGCTATACTGTAAGGCTCCTCACCGGTGGAGCAGCCCGCACTCCAGATCCTGATTCGTCGTGTAGCTGCGTTTTTTTCTAATAAGCTAGGAAATATGGCGCTTTTTAAATAGCCAAAGTGGTGTTCCTCTCTAAAAAAGGAAGTTAGGTTGGTTGTAATCGCATTAACAAGTTGAATCAGCTCTTCTTCATCTTCTTGCTCAATCATGCTCAAATAACTTTCGAAGTTAGGCAAATCAAGTGCTCGCAAGCGTCGCGTTAAGCGACCATACACCATATCTTGTTTACCATCCGCAAGAACGATTCCTGTGTGTAGTTTGACCAGCTGACGGATTTTATCAAAAATCTCCTCTGTAAATTCAAACTCCCTCGCCTTGTCTATTTTTATTTTAGCTACCACCATCATCTCCATTAGTCATGATGCTAAAGCCTGACACTCTAGCCAACCGTAACAAAACCCGCACTATAAAGCCAAAAGAACAAACCATTTAACCTACTCTATAGGCTACGTTGTTCTTATTAAAACTCATCCCACTCGTCATCTTCATCACCACTATCCACGCTTCTTATTGGCTGCACCGGTTTACTCGCTTTTGGTGCTGCGACTGGCGCAGTACGCACGCTAGCTGCAGGTGCCACCGGCTCCCGTTGCACAGCCACTGGAGCAGCTATCGCCATAGAGTCGGGTAAGGTGAAGAAGGCAGCTGCCTTATCCAAGGAAGAGGATTGATCTTGTAGCGACATAGCTGCAGCCGATGACTCTTCAACCAAGGCGGCATTTTGTTGCGTCACACTATCAAGGTTTGTAACCGCCGCATTCACTTGCTCAATACCGGCAGCCTGCTCTGAACTAGCTGATGCAATATCTGAAATTAATGTACTCACTTCTTGAACCGAGGTAACAATTTGTCCTAATACTGTGCCTGATTCATCAACCAGCTTCGTTCCCTCATTGACCTTTTCCGTGCTGTCATTAATTAACTGCTTAATTTCTTTCGCTGCACCCGCGCTTCTTTGCGCTAAATTTCTAACCTCACTGGCAACGACGGCAAAGCCGCGGCCATGTTCGCCTGCTCGCGCTGCTTCAACGGCAGCATTTAAGGCAAGAAGGTTTGTTTGGAAAGCAATTTCATCAATCACTCCAATAATATCAGCAATCTTTTTACTCGATGAATTGATCTCACTCATCGCGACTACGGCATCTTTTACAACCTCACCACCCTTTGTTGCTAAAGAACTCGCTCCTTCAGCTAAATCATTCGCTCGCCTTGAATTAGCCGCTGTTTGCTGTACCGTACTCGTCAATTCTTCTACGCTGGCTGCCGTCTCTTCAAGCTCAGATGCTTGTTGCTCAGTTCGGTTACTTAAGTCGGCATTACCGGCTGCAATTTCACCGGTAGCAACAGAAACATTACTCGATGCACTACTAATTTTGCTAATAGAGTCTCGAAGGTTATTAATGGTTGCATTGGTGGAATCCATTAAGTTTTTAATTTCACCTTGATAATCGCCTTCAGCTTGAATATCTAAATTGCCTTCTGCTAGTTCTCCTAACAACCCTCCCAATGTAGAAATTGGCGAAGCAAACGTATCAACTAAGTCATTAACACCCGCAGCAATGGTTTTTATCCCACCTTGATAACCCTCGTGATTAATACGCTCTTCCAAACGACCGGCTGTAGCGGCTTGTATAATATTTTGGATCTGTTCTTCAGCGTCTTTAATCTCTGTAAGGTCTTGCCACTCCACCATGTTACCCATGTACTCGCCATCAGGCCCCTCGATATAGGAAGCATTGACCTTAAAGACAACACCCGCCAAAGTGATCTCGGCTTCTGCCGGTAGCCGGCTTGGGTCGGCCAATAAGCCCCGCTGATGTTCTGGGTGTTTATGGAATTGATCAATGCATTCCCCAACCAAATTATCTGGATCCATTCTCGGCCAAATAGTACGTAAAGCCTCTATTCTGTTACGCATCATTTCAATGACCGCACTATTAGCATAGGTTATATTTAAATCCGCATCACACATCATTAAGTTAGTTTGTGCGCTATCAACCGCAGATTGTAAGCGAGCAACTTCTTTCTCTTTAGCTTTTTCATCAGTCAAGTCTTGCCATTCGACCATATTACCTATGTACTCGCCCTCTAGCCCTTCGACAAAGGACGCTTTAACCTTAAAGGTAATACCTGCTAATTCTAACTCTGCTTCCATCGGAAGGCTGTTTTTATCGGCTAACAAAGCTCTTTGATGTGCAGGGTGACGGTGAAACTGATCAATATTTTCACCAACCAAATTATTTGGATCCATACTTGGCCAGACGCTACGCAAGGCATCAATACGATTACTCATCATCGCTACAACCGCACTATTAGCGTAGGTTATGTTTAAATCCGCATCGCACATCATTAAGTTAGTTTGCGCGCCTTGCACCGCTGCTTTTAGATAATTCAATTCGGCTATTTGTTCTTTACTCATGGTGTCGTCCCCTTGATATGCACTTAACATAGTGTCTGCTATTAAATTTAACGCGCCAGTCCATGCGTCATTAACTTCGTTTGTCCAATTATTACCAGCATATTGCTGCATGACTTCAAGCAAGGTATCGTTAACCGCTTGATAATGCGCTGCCTCCGCACCATAAGCTTGGTGCCTTTCACCCATTGCTTGCAATGCTCCCACTAACTTTTCGGGATTACGTAAGTTCCCTATTGTTAGCTTAATGGCGGCCACTAATTTGGTAACCTGCTGTGCTTGAGTCGTCTTATCAAACATTGGAATAACGCCTGGGAAACGCTCGAATAAAAGACTATAAAATGCCCCTATCATTTCCTCAGCGACGGGGGCCAGTAATTCAAAACTACTTTCTAATAGCTCTACACTAAGTCCTAGCTCTGATTCATAGGGAACCGACTCAATGACCTCCTTAGGGACAACGCTTGCCGCTTTCGGCTTAACTGCCCGTTTTTTTTCCACCGGCTTTGCGTCTACTTCAGGTATTAGCTCTGGTTCTTCATCACCCATCCAAGCCAAAGGGTCAAACCCCAACGACTTATCTTTTGCACCTTTTTTACTAGTAGTCATTATTCTCCCTTTCCTTTTAACCACTCAACGCGATGCCTGAAAACACCAACTCGGCAATTTGACGCGCCTCACTTATACTGATAAACCCTGCCTGCCGATTAATCGGCTTATTTCTTACAGCATCGTAGGTTGATTGCTGACAAACACTCTTTCTTTTTATAGCTTTCCTCGTTGTCATAATGTTCTCCCATGCAATAAATCATCGGCTAAGGCGCTATAGTCATCAGAGCCATTCCCCCGCTTCTGGTACTCAAAAATAGTTTTCCCATAACTCGGGCTTTCCGCTAACGCCACCGCTTCCCGTACCGGTGTCCTTAATACGCTCCCAGGGAAGTAGTTAACTAGTTTGTCGCGTACTTCATTTGCCAAACGCCGCCGACCATGAAAGCGGGTCAATACCACCCACACTTTCATTTTATGGTGCAACCGTTTCTCTACATGCTTGAGAATCCCCATGAGTCGAGACATACCATGCAGCGCTAAATAGTCACTCGACACGGGGATAATGATCTCTTTCGCGGCTAAAATGGCATTCATCGCAAGAACACCTGACGAGGGAGGACAATCAATAAAAACAAAATCCTGCGCCTTCATTTTCTTCACTTCATTCGCCAGTAATAAGCCGCCTTGCACTCCTTTCGCACCTTGCTCCACCTCGGACAAACGCGTACCAGCGGGAATCAATCTCAAATTTTCACGGGCATCAATCAGGGTGCTTTTCACCGTAGACTCTGCTAGTAAAACCTCATCAATCCCTATTTGTGGGTGAGTTTCCTTGCCTAAACCTGCCGTTAAATGGTTCTGTGGATCCATATCAATAGCCGTTACTTTGTGCCCCCGCAATGCCATCGCATGCGCAAGGTTAATAGCTGTTGTTGTTTTACCCACACCACCTTTTTGGTTTAACACCGCAAATGTCCGCATAATACGTTAAGCCTTTTCGGCCCGTACTCCAGACTCAGTTGCATCATCAATGTCTTTTAAGCTCATTAACTGGTCAATATCTAAGATAGATACCATCTTGTCATCGACCGTGGCCATTCCCTTCATGTAATCCATGTTGATGGCGTAGCCCAAGTCAGGCGGGTCTTTTAAATCATTTTCAGCGATGTGATAAACCTCAGATACGGCATCAACAACAACGCCCATAATACGATCTTTTCCTTCGC
>Ga0209826_1001609_pt1 | contig 15562 bp, 12 predicted proteins | sample GOMGulsemesocosm_5_FD_184637 | JGI IMG/M metagenome (GOLD analysis project Ga0209826, IMG submission 184637) | Methane-oxidizing microbial communities from mesocosms in the Gulf of Mexico - GOM15C Gulf of Mexico (SPAdes) (version 2) | ecosystem: Environmental > Aquatic > Marine > Cold seeps... | reverse complement strand
CAATATACGGAAAAGTATGTGCCCCGCATTTGTCACCCAATAATAAAGAGTCACACTGAGTGTAGTTTCTTGCATTCTCAGCCTTACGACCAATTTTAACCAAGCCACGATAAGTGTTTTGACCGTGGCCAGCAGAAATACCTTTAGAGATAATCGTACTGCTGGTGTTTTTACCATGATGAATCATCTTTGTGCCGGTATCGGCCTGCTGATAATTATTAGTTAAAGCGACTGAGTAAAACTCACCCACTGAGTCATCACCTTTTAATACAACACTGGGGTATTTCCATGTGATTGCCGAGCCTGTTTCAACCTGAGTCCAAGAAACTTTTGATCGCTCACCGCGACACTCAGCTCGTTTTGTTACAAAGTTATAAATACCGCCTACACCATTCTCATCACCGGGGTACCAGTTTTGTACGGTAGAGTATTTAATTTCAGCATCTTTTAGAACCACGAGTTCAACAACAGCGGCATGCAACTGATTTTCATCACGCATCGGTGCAGTGCAACCTTCTAAATAGCTAACATGACTACCTTCATCAGCAATAATTAGGGTACGTTCAAACTGCCCAGTATTCGCGGCATTAATTCTAAAGTAAGTAGATAACTCCATTGGGCAGCGCACACCCTTAGGAATATAAACAAATGAACCATCACTAAATACCGCAGCATTTAACGCTGCGTAAAAGTTATCGTATTGAGAAACAACTGTACCTAAGTACTGTTTAATTAACTCAGGGTGCTCTTTAACCGCTTCTGAGAAAGAGCAAAAAATAACACCAGCCTCATAGAGCTTTTCTTTAAACGTTGTCGCTACCGACACACTATCGAAAACCGCATCAACCGCTACACCAGCTAGGCGCATTTGTTCATCTAAAGGAATACCTAATTTGTTGTAGGTATCAATTAGCGCTGGATCAACTTCATCTAAGCTTTTCGGCCCATCTTCCATACTTTTAGGCGCAGAGAAATAGCTAATCTCTTGAAAGTCAATTTTTGAAAATTCGACAAAAGCCCACTCTGGATGATCCATCGTTAGCCAATGACGATACGCCTCCAAACGCCACTCTAAGAGAAATTCTGGCTCCTCTTTTTTTGCCGATAAAGCACGTATAACGTCTTCATTCAAACCCGGTGGAAATGACTCCGACTCAATATCTGTGACAAAGCCATCTTTATATTCCTGGCCAATCATGTCTTTTAAATTTTCATTAGATGCTGCCATCTAGACCTCCACTTTTAAATCATTTATTTTTGCGACTGTTGGCAAACCTACTGATACAGATTGAGATTCAACAGGCGCGAGTAAATCAGCCAATGTAACGGCTTTTAATGCGGTATAAACCGCTCGGTTAATCAAATTCCAGTTAGCTTTAATTTCACACGAAGACTCCTGCTCACAACTACCTTTATCAGTTGTGCATTCAGTCATACTGATTGGCCCTTCAATGGCCATAATAATTTCAGCAACACTGGTTTCACTGGATTTTTTTGCTAAAACATAACCGCCTTTAGCTCCACGACGTGAAATGAGAATATTTTCTTTTGCTAATAGTTTTAGTATTTTACTGACTGTTGGCAAAGCCACCCCGGTATCGGTTGTAATATCCGACGCAGCATGAACCGCATCAGGCCGGTGGGCAATGTGGGTTAAAATAACCGTCGCATAATCTGTTAATTTACTAACTCTAAGCATAAGATCCTCGCATATAGGACTATTTTAGTCCTATATAGTTCGCTTGTACACTAAAAACAGCGTGCACTCGAGGTTATGCCTATTAGAATAAGCGCCTAAATAGTTAAAATCATACAAAATTAGTGTCTTTTTTCTCACTTGCCTTTGAACTCAGGCTTACGCTTTTCAAAAATCGCACTCATTGCTTCACGGTGGTCTTCAGTACGGTGAGAAACCGCCTGCATAACCGCCGCCATTTGTAAGTGTGTTTCTAATTCTGTACGTTGACCTTCACGCATAAGTTGCTTAGCCATACGTACTGAAATGGGAGGATTTACGGCAACACGCTTTGCTAATTTTATCGCTTCGTCCATTAAATCTTCATCAGCAACAACCTTTGAAACCAAGCCACAAGCTAGAGCTTCTTGCGCGCTAATAGGGTCGCCGGTATAAGCCATTTCAGCAGCTTTAGCTAAACCAACAGCACGCGGTAATAACCAAGAACCACCATCACCGGGAATAATACCCAGCTTCACAAAACTTTCTGCAAAACGCGCACTTTCTGCAGCAATTCGCATATCACACATGCAGGTTAAGTCACAACCTGCGCCAATCGCAGGGCCGTTAACAGCTGCAATAATAGGCACATCTAACTTATCAAACGCTAATGGCAAACGCTGAATACCTTCACGGTACCAAGTTGCTAATTCATGTGGTGTTTTATCTGATTCGGTCATTTCTGCACGAATTTTTTTAACATTACCACCTGATGAAAATGCTGGGCCATTGCCTGTTAAAATAATCACTCTAATACTCAGGTCTTTTTGAGCATCTTCTGCCAAGGCAACCAACTCTTCGATCATGTCCGCATCTGAAATGGCATTTCTAGTATCGATACGATCCATGCGCCAAATGGCAATTCCGTCTTTAACTTCGCTAATTACTGATTTAGTCACTATATAATCCTTTGTTATGAACCTATTTGAGTTGTTAACCAACTCCATAAATTATCTGTTTTTAAATGCAGGCAATGCACACCTAATTTAGCTGATGCTAATAGACCTGCGTCAAAACTAACCGCTTCACGCGGCTCGCCCGCCAAATTATTACCTTCACTCTGCCCATTTTCTTCTCTTGTTATTATTAATATTATTTTTAGTACGATTTGTACATGCCTCGTACATGCTACCCGATGAAGCTCAATATCATATTGGTTTAAATTTAGACAGCCTTAGCTTATACATTTAAAACACGCTAAAATAATCCTTTGCATTTTGGTATATCTACATGAGCAACGACTTTAGTAATGAATTTAATTTAGATGATGATGTTATTTACCTGAACCATGCTGCTGTTGCGCCTTGGCCTGTACGCGCTGAAAAAGCCGTTAATGCTTTTTGCCGTGAAAACGTCTCAATTGGTTCAAAGAAATATGCTAATTGGTTAAAGGTTGAATCTCAACTCAAAAGTCAATTGGCCGAGCTCATTCACGCAAGATCTACTGATGAAGTTGCCTTGGTTAAAAATACCTCTGAGGCTCTATCCTTTGTTGCCTACGGTTTAGATTGGTCTAAGGGTGACAATATTGTAACCAGCGATGAAGAATTCCCTTCTAATATGATTCCCTGGGAATCACTGGCCGACCAAGGTGTTTCCGTCAAGAAAACATCCTTAAAAAACACTAGTGACCCAACGTCTAAACTTATTGAACAAATGGATGCTAATACCCGTTTATTAACAATAAGCTCAGTACAGTACGCCTCGGGTTTACGTGTAGACCTTGAGCGTTTAGGTGAGGCTTGTCAGCAGAAAGGGGTTTTGTTTTGCATTGATGCAATTCAGTCTGTTGGTGCATTTGAGGTTGATGTTCAGCGTTACCAAGCGGACTTTATGATGGCCGATGGACACAAATGGTTACTCGGGCCTGAAGGTCTCGGCTTTTTTTACTGCCGTAAAGAGACTATGGATAAGCTTAAACTCAATCAGTTTGGCTGGCACATGGTTGAAGATATGGGGAATTACGACACCCCACTATGGACAACAGCTCATTCCGCCAGACGTTTTGAGTGCGGTAGCCCTAATATGCTAAGCATTCATGCCCTATCAGCCAGCATTAGCCTTTTACTTGAAGTTGGTATGGCGACCATTGAGCAAAATGTAGCAGCACGTGCAAACTACATTATTAACAAAATTCAGCAAAACAAGCAGCTAACACTCATCACTCAAGCAGACCCAAACGGAAACAATATTGTTGTTTTCAATACACTTAACACCGCTCATATCGAACCGCTTTTTGAATACTTAACAAGTAATGGGGTCGTCTGTGCTAAACGAGGTGGGGGCATACGTTTTTCAGCTCATTTTTATACACCTAATGAAATTATCGATCGTGCATTTAAATTAATTGATAATTTTTTTCAGAACGTTTAAACGAGATTAAGCTAGCCTCTTTTCCCTTGATTAGAAGCATATTATTTTGACTGATTATCCTCTGTATATACCTAATGACACTTTTTCAAATAAGCCTAAGGCACCATTGGCTACTTATTTCTCACCTGAAACAGATATAATAAAAACTCATTATCAGCAGCATTAAAACAACCATGCAAAACCCAATCACTGTTAAAGTTGGCTCTATATCAATTGGTCATCAACATCCTATTGTTATCCAATCGATGACCAATACTGACACTGCCGATATTAATAAGACTGTTGCTCAAGTTATTCAGCTCTCGAAAGCAGGCTCTGAGTTAGTACGCATTACCGTCAACTCTGAAGAAGCTGCCGCTGCAGTAGCTATCATAAGAGAAAAGCTGGATGAACTAGGTTGCGATACTCCATTAGTAGGCGACTTTCACTTTAATGGTCACAAACTACTTGAAAAGTACCCTTGTTGCGCACAAGCCCTAGCAAAATACCGAATAAACCCCGGCAATGTAGGACGTGGAAGTAAGCGTGACCCTCAGTTTGCTCAAATGATTGAGTTTGCCATTAAATACGATAAGCCTGTGCGTATTGGTGTTAACTGGGGAAGTTTAGATCCTTCTGTATTAGCAAGGTTAATGGATGAGAACTCCCTTATAGAAACACCCAAAGACCCTGTCGCTATTATGCATGATGCGGTTATTACCTCCGCTCTTGAAAGCGCAGAGAAAGCTATTGAATTGGGCTTAGCTAAGAATAAAATTATTTTATCGTGCAAAATGAGTGGCGTCCAAGATCTTATTTCAGTCTACCAAGACCTTGCATCTCGTTGCCAATACCCCCTACATTTAGGGTTAACCGAAGCAGGCATGGGCAGCAAAGGAATCGTATCATCAACCGCTGCCTTAGCCATATTACTCCAACAAGGCATCGGTAATACAATTCGTATTTCATTAACACCTGAACCCGGTGGCGATCGCTGCCAAGAAGTAATTGTAGCTCAAGAAATATTACAATCAATGTCGTTACGGGCGTTCACCCCAGAAGTTATCTCTTGCCCAGGATGCGGACGGACAACGAGTGATTATTTTCAGCAATTAGCACAAGACATACAATCCTATTTACGCCATCAAATGCCGCAATGGAAAAACCAATATCCAGGGGTAGAAAATATGAAGGTTGCTGTTATGGGCTGTGTAGTCAACGGCCCGGGGGAAAGTAAAAACGCTAACATTGGTATTAGTCTACCGGGTACTGGCGAAAAGCCAGTTGCTCCCGTCTATATTGATGGTTTAAAAGACGTGACTCTTAAAGGCGATGATATTGCTCAGCAGTTCCAAACAATTGTTGAAAATTACGTTATCAAAACCTATCAATAATATATAAGCTAACTCTCTACAAATTATTGGCGACTAGCTGCCACAGCAACTAGTCGCTAATAATCATTCGAAACCTGTTACTTCTTCAGCCTGTAAGCCTTTATCACCCTTAGTGATAGTAAACTCGACAACTTGGTTTTCTTTTAATGTGCGAAAACCATCGCCTTGTATTGCTCTAAAATGAACAAATACATCCTCGCCACCTGCATCTGGTTGAATAAATCCAAAACCTTTTGAATTATTGAACCATTTAACAATACCTTTCACTTTCTCTGACATCTCTCTTCCTTTAGTTAAATAAACAATATAAATCAGCAGGTTATCTGTTTTTATTAAAGCAAATACAGGTTGTGAACTTGCAGTATTTAACTCCACTGAACCTTGAGTATACTAAAAGCAATGAAAATATCCATATTTCTTTTTGTTTGCAAGCTATTCGTTTTAGGTATCTAACTGTGCGTAATAGTTTTTGGCCTGATCCCAGAGAGCATCCAACTCAGCCAATGAGCATTCCTCCATAGACAAACCAGACATTTTAAGTTGCTGTTCAATATATTCAAAGCGGCGACTAAATCGCTGGTTAGTTCTTCGCAAACTAACCTCAGGGTTTACTTGAAGGTGTCTAGCTAAGTTTATACAACTAAACAGAACATCACCTAGCTCACTTTCTATTCTAGAATGGTTATTATTTCTAATTTCATCCTTTAATTCTGCTATTTCTTCATCAAGCTTATCAATGACTGCTTGTATATTGTCCCAGTCAAAGCCAACCGATGACGCTTTTTTTTGTAGTTTATAGGCTTGATTAATTGCTGGCTGCTTAGATTCAACCGTGCTTAAAACAGATTGTTGAGCCGGTAACTCCCTCTCTTCCCGCTTATGCTGCTCCCATGTTTTAGTTAAGTTTGTTGTCCTATTTAATTCGGCATCAAACACCTGCGGGTGCCGACGGATCATCTTTTCGCACGTCGCATCAACCACATCATTAAAGTTAAACTCTTGCCCTTCTTCAGCAAGCCTTGAGTGATAAACCACCTGAAATAATAAGTCACCTAACTCATCTCGCAAGGCTGGCATATCTTTATTTTCAATTGCTTCAAGAACTTCATAGGCCTCCTCAACGGTATATGGGGCTATACTGCTAAAATCTTGCGACAAATGCCATTTACAACCGGTATCTGGGTTGCGCAAACTTGCCACAATACTTAGTAATTCTTTTATTCTTGCCTCATGAGGTAGTTTTGTATTGTGCATAAGCGGACTATGTGAAATTATTATTGGGTTCAAACCCTATCTATTCTATGTTAAATATTATTTGGCTCGGTTTTTTCTTTATCGCCTTCCTGAGCGGGCTTTATCAATTCTTCATCCTTGGTAACGGGAGTATATTTAATGACATAACACTCGCTACCTTTACCTTATCCAAAACAGCTTTTGAAATATCCTTAGGACTCACTGGCGTCTTATGTTTTTGGATGGGTATTATGAAAATTGGCGAAAAAAGTGGTTTCATTGATTTATTAACACGCTTTTTAAATCCATTCTTAAAACGTTTAATGCCAGAAATACCCGACAAGCACCCCGCACTTGGTGCAATGGTGATGAATCTATCCGCCAATATGCTCGGCTTAGATAATGCTGCCACTCCACTTGGCATTAAAGCGATGCAACACCTACAAACACTAAACCCAGAAAAAGAAACCGCTAGTAATGCGCAAATTTTATTTCTGGTTATCAACACATCCGCTGTCACCTTGTTCCCTCTTAGTATTTTCACCTATCGAGCACAAATGGGAGCCGTCGATCCTACCGATGTTTTCATTCCGATACTAATAGCAACCTATGCCTCAACATTGGCAGGGCTTATTGCCGTTGCTAGCGTACAGAGAATTAAGCTCTACGATCCCGTAATTCTTACTTACCTCGCAGGGTTTACCAGTTTAATCGGCTGTATTCTTTGGTACTTTTCACAATTAGACCAAGTCAGCATGCAACAACAGTCAGCATTGGTCAGTAATTTCATTATTTTTAGCTTAATCATTCTATTCATGGCGGGAGCGGTAAAGCGACGTATCAATGTTTACGAGAGTTTTATTGAGGGTGCTAAAGACGGCTTTTCTACTGCAGTGATGATTATTCCTTACCTCGTGGCAATGTTAGTGGCCATTGGTGTATTTAGAGCCAGTGGTGCAATGGATATTATTTTGCAGGCTTTTCGTTCTGTCTTAAATATCTTCGCCATTGATGATCGCTTTGTTGATGCTCTACCAACCGCGTTAATGAAACCCCTTAGTGGTAGTGGCGCACGTGCAATGATGGTTGAAACCATGCAACTCCACGGTGCCGATTCATTTGCAGGTCGTCTTGCCTCTATTGTTCAAGGCAGCACTGAAACAACCTTTTACGTACTCGCTGTTTACTTTGGCGCTGTCGGTATAAAGAACGCTCGTTATGCTTTAGCCTGTGGTTTATTTGCTGACTTAATAGGCATAGTCGTCGCTATCTTCATTGCTTATCTATTTTTCGCCTAATTAACGCAAGGCTACCGCCAAAACGCATAGATTTGTTAGAATGGGCGCTTAATTTATTAACTTTAAGCAAGCAATATGGCTAAGAACCGCCAATCATTCGTTTCCAAACTCTATCCTACGTTAGCAAAACTACCGATGCCTGTGCTGTATGCCTTGGCCTACCCTATTTATATACTGGGTTATTACCTTGTTGAAAGACAACGTAATGTTATTTTTTCTAATATGCAAAATTCATTTCCTGACAAGTCTAATGCGGAATTACACCGTATGGCAAAGCTATGCTTTAAGCGCTTGGTCTACGTCATGGTTGAAGCCATTAAGTGTGGAGAATTAACCGAGCAGGAAATAAAAAGCCACATAACCATTAAAAACCCTGAGTTGATACAGAAGTACGCCGATAATAATCAGTCCATATTAATGCTAGCAGCTCACCACTGTAACTGGGAATGGCTACTCGCTGCCTGTAGCCTACAATTACCGTTTCCAATTGATGTTGTTTATAAGCCTTTACACGACTTGGAAGTTGATGAGCATATGAAAAAGTCACGCTCTCGCTTTAATGCCCGCCCTATTCCCAATAAAAATGCATTAATGGAAATTATGCAGCGCCGTAAAGAAGTACGGGGGTTTGCTATGGTAGCTGATCAATCTCCTATGCGAAAAGAAGAGAAATATTGGACGACTTTTCTAAACCAAGACAGCTCATTTGCCGTAGGTGCGCAAAAAATAGCTCAACTGACAAAATACCCCGCTATTTTTGTAGGTATGCGCCGTTTAGGCTTAGGCAAGTATGAAGTGTACTTTGAAGAGCTCGCACAAGCACCTTATAAAAAAGAAGGTTATGAATTAACCGAGAAATATGCCCGGGCGCTCGAGAAAATGATTCTCGAACAACCCGAAGATTGGATGTGGTCTAACCGTAAGTGGAAACGTAAACGTGGTGTATACGAATAAAAGCCCTTTACTCGCTTACTTTCCCAGCAATAAAACCTGCTAACTCTTCAATGGTTGGGTAATCAAAGAAATCACCTAATTCAACCATATCAGGATATAGCTCATCAATTCTTTCGTGAATTTGCGCCAGTTTTAATGAGCTCGTCCCAATATCAAAAATATTGTCTGTGATATTTATTTTCTGATCAGCAACAACTTCATGGCAAACCTCTAATAATATTCGCTCAATCGGGCTACCTGCCGCACTTGAAACCGTAGAATCCTGATTCATCAACGCATGTAGGGCAGCCATTGTTTCATCAAACTCGCCATTCATAAATTCATCAGCCAGTTTAAAACGTTGTACTTTACCGCTTGTTGTTTTTGGAACTTTTTTAATCGGCAGCACATGAGCCACATCTAAACCCGATTGCTCACTTAACTGACGACGAACATCAATAATTACTCGTTGAAACTCCTCCAACTCCCCACGATACAAGACAAAAACAATCAGTTCATCCACCGCTTCTTGTTGGTCGCGCACACCACAAACAACAACCTTACCTAATTCAATACCATCAACCTGTTCACAAACAGACTCTAAGTCAGGTGCATAGTAATTCTGTCCATTAACAATAATAAGGTCTTTTGTTCGCCCGGTTAGCACCAACTGCCCTTCATTAATTAAACCTTGATCACCCGTATCAAGCCAACCATCTGCATCAATAATCTTTTTATTTAATTCCGGCTCATAGTAATAACCAGCTGTTACGTTATCGCCTTGAATTAACACCCTGCCAACAACATTCTCATCAACAGTTTGCCCATTTGAGTTAACAATTTTTAGCTCAGTACCGGTAATCGCATAACCTAAACGAACCAGCTCTATGCTTTGCTCATTCGCTTGTTCAATCGTTTGCGCTGGCGCGTCTTCACTCAATGAGCTTCTTATCATATGTACGCTAGATAAGGGCTGTTGCAGCTTAGGAAAGCTCACCACTAAACACGCTTCAGCTAAACCATATACGGTAAACATCGCAGTATCGGACAAGCCGAAAGGTTTCATCACCGCATTAAATTCGCGGCACAAATCTGCTGAGATTGGCTCTGCGCCATTAAAAATCAAACGAACAGGTGATAGATCTAAACCTTCTTGATTCTCTGGCTTAAAGCGTTTGAGTACGTGTTTATAACCAAAATTAGGCGAAGCAATAATGGTCGTTTTCTTTTCGCTAACCTTCTCCAACCAAAGGTTTGGCCTACGCACAAACAGTTCAGTTGGCATAATATATTGGTCAATATTGACAAATAAGGGCGTTAAATGAAAACCAATGATGCCCATATCATGAGTCAGCGGCATCCAACCAAAGAAACTATCTTTTTCATCGAATTCACTACATTCAATAATGCCATTCAAGTTAGTTACTAGGTTTTTATGCGTCAATACGACGCCTTTTGGGTCACCCGTAGAGCCTGATGAGAATTGAATAAACGAGGTTTGCTCAGGCTTAACATCAGCACATACACCTAACTGATTAAACTCTTCTATACGGTCGAGCCTAATAGCATTTTTCTCGATTGCTTCATAAATATGTTCTTTACCGTGCTCTTCAGCATATACCTTTAAACGCTGCAAAGCCTTTCTAGAGGTTGCCATATAGGGTGTTGATAATTTTTCAAAAACATTAAAAACTTTTTGTCTGTGCCCATCGCTCGTACCAATAGCTAATGGCACGGCAACAATTCCACCGTACTGACAAGCCCAAAATGTATCTATAAACTGCTCATTTTCAGCCAAATGAATAATCAGCTCATCGCCCACTACCGCACCCTTTTGTTGAAAATGGTGCAATAAACCTAGCGCTCTTTGCTTTAAAGCTGGGTAATTCACCTCGCGCTCATTATCTTGACCACTGATGTAAGTAATCTTTTTACTGGCGTCTTGGTTACGATCTAATGCTTCAACTAAGGTTTGGGGGAATACGCTCATAATTTATTAGCTATTTATCTAAAGTTTTTTTGTAAGTGATATTTTATCAGTGATTAAACAATCTGCGGAGGGAATTGCGGGTTAAAGGAATACATTGATACATGACAATCGTCGGCTTTTAAAATAAGTGCGCCACTAAGACGCTCACCTAACGATAGCGGGACACAACGCCATTGCAATGCATCACCGTATTCTATGGGGCAGTCTTCCACTTGATAGTTACCCAGTATATTAAAACCGCAACGAGACAAGCCCATTCCTAAGCCCCTACCTGTTGCCTTTATAAAGGCTTCTTTACAAGTCCAAATATTGAAAAAAACGCTCTCATGCTGAACTGGGCTCAACAACTGCCAAGCCTTTTTCTCTGAAACCGAATAGTGTCTATTTACGATAGCCTGCATTTGTTCAACAACTCGCCAATGCTCAATATCCACACCCATTTGATCATTAAGGCTAATGGCCACTAAAGCCGTATTTTGTGAATGGCTGATATTAAAAAATAGGGGCATATTCTTTAATTGTGGCTTACCAAACTGATCGTAAGTAAACTGAATATTGCTCGCTGATTGATTTAAATAAGCGGCTAATAAAAGACGTAACTGGATGCGCATGGAAAACGCTTGCTGCCTATGTTTAAGCTGATGTAAGCGATTAATTTTAACGAGCTCATCTTCTGCAAGACTAGTACTCTCTACCGAATCTTGTTCGGTCATTTGATTTAACTCGATTTGCCAAAGATGAACTTCATTACCCTTCAGCGCTTGAATACTCTGCATTAAACCCACCCTAATTAACATTCCTGCCATGAGTTGTTCTAACCACTCAGCAAGTCGACCTATTATACTCAATTACTGAGCCACATTAATGAAGATCAAGTCAGTTTATGGGCTACGCCCTACTCTCACCATTCAAGCCGATAATACCCCCATTATTAATTCGGCTAGTATGTAGGCAAACTAAATAGCGTAAAATACTCGCTTCTATAAAAAAGATTTAAAAGCAATGCGAGTACACCTAAAAACACTGGGATGTCGGCTAAATGAAGCCGAAATAGAATCTTGGGCAAATGATTTCAGCCAACGTGGTCACCAATTGGTTAAAGAAGATGAAGCACCTGATATTTTAGTGTTAAACACCTGCGCAGTGACCCAAAGTGCGGTCCGAAAATCGCGTCAGTTAGTACGTAAAACACACACTAAAAACCCCAAAGCTAAATTGGTGGTTAGTGGTTGTTATGCCACTTTAAACAAAGATGAAACCGTGTCACTTGATGGCGTTGACTTGCTCGTCAACAATCAACAAAAAGACCAACTGGTTGAGCTGACCTTAGAGCAACTTAGCGCAGAGACTATGCCTATTATTGCTACTGAACCCAGCGCCGTCGCTTTGTTTTCTAGAGGTCGTCAGCGTGCCTTTATAAAGGTTCAGGATGGTTGTCGGTACCGTTGTAGCTTTTGCATCGTTACCATTGCACGTGGTGATGAAAAAAGCCGTGCGATAAAAGACATCATCAGTGAAATCAATACGATTGAACAACAAGGTGTTTCTGAAGTAGTTATTACTGGTGTTCACCTAGGGGGTTATGGCAGCGATATTGATAGCAACTTATACGCGCTCGTTCATAGCATACTTGAAGAAACGACCATACCTAGAATTCGCATGGGCTCCCTTGAACCTTGGGATTTGCCAGCAGGTTTTTTCAAGCTCTTTGAAAACCCGCGGTTAATGCCACATATGCACCTACCCATACAAAGCGGTAGCGATAGCGTATTAAAAAAGATGTCTAGACGTTGTAAAACAGATGAGTTTCGTGCGTTGGTTACTGAAGCGCGCGAGCTGATTCCGAACATTAATATCACCTCAGACATCATTGTTGGGTTTCCAGGGGAAACTAACGAGCAATGGCAAGAAACTATCGATTTTGTGATTGAAATGCAGTTTGCTGATTTACATATATTTAGCTACTCACCACGAGAAGGCACTAAAGCAGCATCAATGCCTGATCAAGTTAGAAACGATGTTAAAAAGCAACGTAGCAAAGCGCTACACCAGTTAGCAGCTAATATAAAACAATCCAATATGGAGTCATTTTTGGGTAGCGAATGTCAGGTGTTATGGGAAGATAGTCAGCATACAAACGAGGCGGGCATCAGCACTATTTTTGGCTATACTCCAAACTACCTTCGAGTAAAAATTAGTGGCGACGAGGTAAAACAGCTCAGCAACACCATAACAAATTGTCGGTTAGATTCATTAAACAATAGTGTTTTTAACGCTGAGTTATTAACAACGAACGAGATAAAAAACTAGTTCAAATCACCTCTTTCAACGAGCATTTTTGTTGCTCCAGCCACTGCAACGGCTGGGGCAAATAAGTTCACAACAGGAATGGTGGTTGCTAATAAACTGACACCCCCAAAACTCATCGTATTTACCTTAGATTGCTTTAATACCTGCTTTTGCTGATTAAATAAAACATTATGATTTTCAAAGCTATAACCCGTATATTCAAACGTTAAAAACCATGCGCTAAACATTAGCCATAACGGCAAAGTGATTATATTTAACCCTGGAATTAGCGAAAGTAATAACAAAGGAATAGCTCGAACTAAATAATATAGTAACTTCCTAACTTCCGAGCCCATCATTTTAGGTATCTCACTTAGTAATGACGAGGTTTCAGCTTCTGTAAACTCTCCGCCTTTTAAACGCGCTTCAACGGCTTTGGCTAACTGACCATAAAATGGTGCTGCAATGATATTTGCCACTAAGGTAAAACTATAAAAGACGATGGTTAAAATACTCACCATAAAGAACGGTAAAATAAGCCATGTTAGCCATGCTAACCAACTGGGTAACAATGCATCGACTGCCGTCGATAAATAAGTCCATAAGAACCAACTAGCAATGCTAAATAAACAAGCATTAATCAATAAAGGAATGAGAACAAAGCGCCTCAAACCCGGCTGGCGTATTAGTGCAAGCCCCGCAACAAAACAACGGATTCCGTAAAAATAAGATTCTGATTCAGTTTTCATGATTCCAATATAATTTAGTAAAGAAATAGATTGATTATTTTGATAAAATAATCAATCAAATTGTTATTTGCAGCGATGCATATAGAGCGAGATGGAATTAGCCTACAGTAACACAAGCACTAACAGCATGAATAATGCAAAAGTCATTACTGTGACTAGCGGCAAAGGTGGTGTTGGTAAATCTAGCACAGCCACTAACCTCGCTTTATCCTTATCGGCACTAGACAACAAAGTTTGCATATTTGATGCCGATGCCAGTCTAGCCAATATTAATATTCTACTGGGTATTCAACCTAAGTTCACCTTGCAACACCTCCTCAATGGTGAGAAAACGTTAAGTGACATTACTATTAAAGGCCCCCGCGGCTTAAACATCATACCCGGAGCTTCTGGCGTTGCAGAATATGCGCATTTATCTGGCAAGCAGAAATCAATTCTATTATCTGCACTAGACCGTCTTCAACAGCAATATGATTACCTAATTATTGATACCGCTGCGGGTATTGGTGATGATGTTTTGGATTTCGTAAAAGCATCACAATTTTCAATTATTATCATCACCCCTGAACCAACGTCGCTAACCGACTCATTCTCACTACTTAAAGTATTAAAACGAGCCGATTACCAACAGAATTCACATGTTTTAGTCAATATGGCCATGGACTACCGAAGTAGTCAAAGCATCTATAAGCGATTTGAAGCCGCTGTTAAAAAATATATTGATACTGAGATATCATACCTTGGCTACATTCAAGCTGATGAGACAATGATCTCATCAGTGAGTTTGCAGTGCCCTGCCGTTTTATTAAATCCTGACTCAGCGGCAAGTAAGTGCTTTGAGAAACTTGCCAGCAGTATTGATAATAATTTCAAAAACAAACAAACCCAATCATTTAGCGATTTTTGGCGTCAGCAAGACAAAACACAGCTAACAGAAGAGCCTCTACTTAACGATAAAGATCCGTCAAACAAAAGAATTGGCAATACAGGCCTTTCACAAGAAGAGAATATTGATTTTGCACAGGCCACTGCTTTTTGTATTAACCAATTAGCCAGTAATGAGGTAACCAATAAGCAACGCGATGAGTTTTTAAAAGCCGTTGAGGTTCATTTCAAGTTAGACCAACAAGTCGATGCAGCTAAGCAAACTACCTTAGCTACGCGTGAGTTTTATCAATACCTCGAACAAAATAACTTCCCTCAGGGTGAAATACGAGATGTTATTAATACCCTAGAGCAAGTTTATAGTGAGCGGTACCCAGAAAGCTTGCACAACATCGAATCCGCCTCACTAAGGTTATTAGCCCAGTTTAATGGCGACAAGGATTCGTTACGTTATCTTCACTCACAAGTTTCAACGAGCTTCCAACGTCAATTTAGCACGCCGGTTGTCGCGTTTAGCGAGCAAATTAAAGAATTCTCTGAATCAGCAGAGCTTAAGAAAAGTTCATTTGACGAGGCGCTGAGTAAGCTTTTATCAGTTTACCAACAGAAGTTTAACTGCCACTATCAAACACAAGCGGATAAAGACCTCGCTGTCGCAAAGCAATCTATTGAAGCACTAACAGAGCGTCAGAAAACTCTTGCCG
>Ga0209826_1001608_pt1 | contig 15566 bp, 14 predicted proteins | sample GOMGulsemesocosm_5_FD_184637 | JGI IMG/M metagenome (GOLD analysis project Ga0209826, IMG submission 184637) | Methane-oxidizing microbial communities from mesocosms in the Gulf of Mexico - GOM15C Gulf of Mexico (SPAdes) (version 2) | ecosystem: Environmental > Aquatic > Marine > Cold seeps... | reverse complement strand
TCTTAATTAATACGGTGCTCTGTAAGTTAGTCTTGCGTCCATCAACCATGTAGCCTAATGGTTTCGATTGGTAGTTAATGTTAATTCAGGTCGTTTATAAGGCTCATTATCTCTACTGAGAAAAACTCTCCTTCTTTGTAAAGTGAAGTAGTGCTTCGGTTATTTTAAAAATAGATAGTTTCTATTCTTGCAGGTACTTTTTTTGTTGATGGTTAATCATGGTCAATAGGAAAAGGATTATTTTCACCATCGTAGGCCATAACAACAATAGTTTTATAGGGCGAAATAGTCTCGAAACTTTCCACTAGTGCAGGATAGAAGTTTGTTGAGCCAACACTTTCAATTAACTGTACTAAAGAAGCAATCTATTTTTGCTAACTTATTGATATTTGTCTGGCGAGTATGTCAATAACACTAAAGGCATTAGTGCTGTGTAACACGCTATCTGAGCTCCAAATATTAGTGACGCCAAGAGCTTTAAGGCGCTTTATTGAGTCGTCAACAAAAAAAGCATGAGTTACTATCAGTGAAATTGACTGAGGTGATTGAGGTCGCAATTGCTTTACTGTTTGTTCAAGAGTTCTGCCAGTGCTGGCAATGTCATCAACAATAACCACGTCACGTTTGTTTAAATTTATATCATTTAATGTGACTTGTACTTCTTTATCACCCAAGCGCTGTTTACTCGCTATGGTGTATTGCCATTGATGAGGTTTGGCGATAGCTTCTGCCCATTGGTTTGATTCTTCATCTGGACCTATAATGACAGGATTTTCAAAATGCTGTTTAATCAAAGCCGACATAGCGGGAGTGGCGTATAAAGCAATTGCATCTGCCGTGGGAATAGCTTCTGATAAGTGCTTAATACGATGTAAATGTGCATCTACGGTTAGTACTGCATCAAAGTAATCACTGAGCAATTTACCTATTATTTTTTGGCTAACGGCTTCACCTGCATGAAAGGCAATATCTTGGCGCATGTAGCATAAATAAGGGGCGACTAAGGTGATATGCTCAACGCCCTGTTCTCTAGCCGTTTGCGCCGCTAAAATTAGTTCAATCAATTTTTCATTGGGCTGATTGAGGCTTTGGCAAATAATTATTTGTTTAGGTAATTTAACGGGTAAGGTAACTTTGCTTTCGCCATCTGGAAAATGATGAACATCAATGTGTTTGAACGGCGAAGCCAAACATTGTGCTAGCTGTTTAGCTGGTGATAAATAATTAGTAAAACCAAGAACTAAAGTCATATTTTTACCTGTCAATTGAATGTTGTTGTCGATTATTTAAACTAAATAATTGTCAATGTTTTTTGGCGGGTATTTATCCAAAGTATAGGCGTTATTGTTCGAAGAAAATTGCGTGGCAAATTCAAAATCACTTTTAAAGCAGGCGTATATTTTATATAGCACCTCACCTTTACTCACTTTGTCGCCAACTTTTTTATGTAAATAAATGCCTGCATATTTATCTATAGGTGCGCCAGCAAGGCTGGCAATAGAGGCTATTTTAAAGTTATCAATGGCGTGAACATAACCCGATTTACTGGCTTTTACTTCATGTACTAAGGGCGCATCGCCTATGGATTCTTCCTGTCTACCTTGTGCGGAAATGATGGCCTGCATTTGTTCAAAAGCACGACCTGATTCAAGAATATCTCTAGCGATCACATAGCCTTGACCTCCTCTTACGTCGGGATCAAATTCCAATATTCTGCCAGCTAACCTGAGTGATTTTTCTCTTAAATCATTAGGGGCATCTAGTTGGTTTTTTAACACCTTTATTACATCTCTCGCCTCTAAAACAGGGCCAATTCCATTGCCTATAGGTTGCGAGCCGTCAGTTAAGATGACTTCTAAATGTAAACCAAGTTGATCGCCAATATATTCAAATATTTTACGTAATTTAAGCGCACCTTGGTTGCTGTGAATTTTCGCTGAGGCACCAACGGGAATATCAATCAGTAAGTGAGTGGAGCCAGCCGCTATTTTTTTCGATAAAATTGAGGCGACTAATTGCCCTGTAGAGTCCATGGATAACGGTCGTTCTACGGAAATTAAAATATCATCTACAGGGGCTAATTTAGCGGTTCCGCCCCAAGCCAACATACCACGATGTTGTTGTACTACTTGTTGCATTTTTTCAATAGAAATTTCAACCTTTGCTAATACCTCCATGGTATCGGCGGTGCCAGCAGGGGAGGTAATAGCGCGACTAGAGGTTTTGGGAAATAACATACCATGGGCGGCAACAATGGGCACAACTATCATGGTAGTTCGATTGCCTGGAATGCCACCAATGCAATGCTTGTCAACCACTATCGACTCACCCCAATTGAGGGTTTCTCCAGACTCAACCATGGCTTTGGTTAAAAATAGCACTTCTTCTCGTTCTAACCCCGAATGGCTACAGGCCACTAAAAAAGCGGCTATTTCCATTTTTGAGTAACGATTCTCTAAAATATCATGGCAAATTAGATGAAACTCATCTTTGGTTAACGCTTCGCCAGCAATTTTTCGATGCACTGCTTTAAGAGAAATAGGTGCCTTTGCTGGCGCAATTCTAACGAGTACGCCTTCTTTTTCTGATAATTGAGCAAATGCTTGTTTACTTAACCCTAGTTCATCAACTTGAATAATAGCGTCATCATCAACAATATTGAGTACAGCGAGTACTGGGTTGCTATCGCCATTAATGTATATTTCTATTTTCATTAGTGCTTGAAAACCTATGCTGCGATACAAGGGGCAGTCACGGTGTAAGTAGGCAACGTTCTCTTTAAAGGTATCAATAGCAACAGATTTTAGTTTTAACATGATTTAGGCAGTTTGTCCGTCTATGGCAAGGGAAAATTTATTTATTAAGCATAACTGAAAATACAGCGACGTCTTTATAGTGTAGATCAATGTTTGTGGATTATTGTTTGTTTTTGTAACTTATCATTGGGGATTACCCCAAATAATTGGCAGGTTGAACTGGTAGAGACTTGGAAAAAAGAACTTATAAACAGCTTGATATTTAGCCTTTCGTACCTATTTCATTATAAAGTCTATCAAGTTAAGTATATTATGTTGTCTTACCTGTTACCAATACTTATTGGTGTTTTACTCATTAGCTACTCTGCTAGTAAGCCGTATTGGCGAGAGTATCAACGTGATAAAATTAGAAATCAGCCATTTAAAAAAGAGTGGCGTAAAATTATCCAGCAAAGAATGCCATATTTTAGGCAGATGCCTGCTGATTTACAGTTACAACTTAAAGAACATATTTTGGTTTTTCTGACTGAAAAGAATTTTATTGGCTGTAATGGCGTTAAAATAACGGATGAAATAAGAATAACGATTGCGGCGCAAGCTTGTTTATTGTTACTTAACCGCAAGACTGATTTTTACCCTAAATTGCAAACGATACTTGTTTATCCTCGTGCTTTCATTAAAGAACAACAAAGTTTGAATGTAGATGGCGTTCAGCGCGTACAAAAAATGGCATTAGCCGGAGAATCATGGGATTTCGGTAAAGTTGTTTTATCGTGGCAAGACACTTTAGATGGTGCGAAAATTCCAGATGACGGGCGTAATGTTGTGATCCATGAGTTTGCTCATCAATTAGATCAAGAGAATGGTAAAGCCAATGGCGCTCCTATCTTACATAAAGGGCAAAGCTATCAATGTTGGTCAGAAGTATTTTCTTCACAATTTGAAAAACTTAAAATACAAGCAAGGACAGGAGCACCGTCATTGTTTGATTATTATGGTGCAACAGAGCCTGCTGAATTTTTTGCTGTAACCAGTGAAGTCTTCTTTGAACAAGCTGCGCAGCTTCACTATGAGTACCCAATGCTTTATCAGCAATTAAAGCAGTATTATCAAGTAGATCCCATTCATTGGGAATAGGAGCTATATTTTAAGCAAATTGAACGTTATTATTTAAACTAATAAACCAAATTCCGTGTAAATGTTTCATCATTTGCTAAATTACTGTATAACGACGCTATGAAAATTCCAAAACGTATTCAACCACTCGTCGATGACGGTCTAGTTGATGAAGTAATCTCTCAACTTATGAGTGGCAAAGAAGCCACTGTTTTTATGGTTCGCTGTGGCGAAGAAATCCGCTGTGCTAAAGTTTATAAAGAAGCCAATAAACGCAGCTTTAAAAAAGCAGCCCAATACCAAGAAGGGAGAAAAAGTAGAAACAGTCGACGAGCTAGAGCTATGGAAAAAGGCTCTAAATATGGTCGTAATCAACAAGAGGAGGCATGGCAAAATGCTGAAGTAGATGCTCTCTATACATTAGCTGAAGCGGGTGTTCGAGTACCTCATCCTTTTGGCTGCTTCGATGGCGTTTTGCTAATGGAGTTAATTACTGATGAAGAAGGGGATGTTGCGCCACGACTAAACGATGTGCTTATGTCAAAAGAACAAGCCATTGAAGATCATCAACTGATAATGATCTATGTGCTTCGCATGTTATGTGCTGGTGTTGTTCATGGTGATTTATCAGAATTTAATGTTTTAGTTGATGAATACGGCCCTGTTATTATTGACTTACCTCAAGCTGTAGATGCCTCTGCCAATAACAATGCCAAAGCGATGTTAATTCGTGATGTTGATAATATGACTAACTACTATGGTCAATTTGCCCCTGAGTTACTATTAAGCATGTACGCACAAGAAATGTGGGCTTTGTATGAAAGTGGCGAGCTAACCTTTGAAACCAAACTCACTGGCTTATTTAAAGAAAATACTGTTTCAGCAGATGTGGATACCGTAATAGAAGAAATAAAAGCGGCATTTGATGAAGAGCAGGATCGCCTACAACGCATAGCCGAAGCAAATGACCTAGATTAATAACGCAATGGTATAAGTCTTTATGGTATTTGTTTATAATTATTTGTATTCATCTTATGGAAAAACAACTTTCAAATGAAAGACCTTCAACGCTCTATAACGTTAACTGAAGCAACCAATAACTTGCTAAGTAAGTGTGATTTACCTGCTTCATTGACTATAGAGTTATGCGCTTCTTCATTGGCGATGAGTATGACGTCTTTTCGTCGTAAACTATCTCAAGAAGAAACCAGCTATAAACTTATTCAAAGTAAGTTTTTGAATGAATTGTGTGTTAAAGAATTATTAACTAAATACAGTAAAATTGACCAGTTAGCAGCTAAACTTGGTTATTCTGAAAGAGCAACGTTTGAGCGTGCATTTCGTCAAAAATTCGGTGTTACTCCTTCGCAGTTTCGTGAATTTTCATTGATTGGTAGTGATCATAGTAGTCATAAAAAACTGATAGAAATTGCAAAAGACATGCCTCCTTTGTCTGGTAGTTGCCGGCAGTTGCTTAATGAAAAAGAACAAGACACGCTTGATTTACACCGTGTTGTTAATATTGTCAGTAAAGATGCTATTTTTTCTGCTCGTATTATGGGGCAAGCCAGTAAAGCTATTTACGGTAAAACGCCGAAAAACCTTCAAGAAGCCGTTAGTAGAAACCTTGGTATTGGCATGGTTGTTAATTTTGCACTTGTTTACGCTATGAAAGACTCGCTACAAGATCATGTTAGGCAAGAGGTTATAGAGCAATATAGCGAAGCTTTTTTACTTGCACCAAAGCTTTTTCAGCTTATTCGTAAATCTATAGTTTCAACGATTAAATTCGATGTTACTTTAACTGAGCAAGTGCTGATGTTTTCCTTGTTAGGCGTATTTTTGCTTAGCCATAAAAGCGCTTATAAACATGAGCTAATGTTGCATTCATTGCAGGGTGTTGAAGATTTAAATTTTCTTAATAATCATATAAAAAGAACAATGGGGATCAGTCTCTTTTCTTCGTCATCATTAATGCTATCGCTATGGCATATTGATATCAATTTAGTTAAACAACTGAATCATTTAGAAAAAGTAAGTCAGTCACAAACAAAGAGTAGTGAGCAAGACGAGTTAGTATTATTTATGTTGTCTTGTTTATATTTTTCTGCCGCAGGGCATGTTGATTTTAGTGACTTAGAGCAAAAAGCTGAATTGTTGAATATTGGTGATTTTTCTGAAATTAAAGCGCTGTTATTCCATTAATAATATCAATCAAATTAATGGTATTATGAACTTCCTCAGTCGCTAGTAAATGGGGGCTCGCTATTGACTGAGAAAACCATAAAAACTTGTTGTATATAAATTAATTAATGCGCTTTTTTTTGTTGGCTAAAACTAATAAAGTGATTGCCATTAAAAAAATAATATATGTAGATGGTTCCGGTACAGGTGTAACTTGTTGTAATGATACATTATCTATTAAACCGCCTAATGTGTTTTGTTTACCGAATGAAGCAAAACTTAAATTCATTGATTGTGCTTGTGCAGTAAATAGAACTGACTGTAGCGCCCAATTTGGTGTTAAACGGCGGGTACTATCAGCAACTAAAACGGCTTTCATATCAAAGTTAAAGTCAATAGCGCTGTCATACCAAAAAACATTTATACCATTGTCATTCTTCTTTCTTGTGCGCGGTTTGTAATAAAAGTCTAATTGATAATCAGCACCAACGATTAATGATTTTAAGGTTTGTGTCATGACTGCATTTGATGCACCACGTGGGTGAGAGTCAAGTTCAATATGGTGTGATCCATGTTGAGAACGAGTGACAATCTTTTTTTGCAGCTCTATGCCATTCCCGTAAGTCGTTTCCCAACCAGGTAAGCGATAAAACACATCCCAAGCACGCTTCTTGTTTTCGTATGCGTGTAAGTTAGTGTTAAATACCGAGCCTATAGATATTGAATTATCATCAAATGTTGTTTGTTCAAAGCTACCATTAGTAATTAACGTAGCATGAGTGATAGTGCTTGATAATATTAAAAGAAATGACAATAAGGTTTTATTAACAAATGTAGGCATGTAATTATTACTTAGGTGACTTAATTAGATGCTGCTTAGTATACGTAGCTTGAAATTTTAGAATATGGCTAAACTGTCCAGTTTTCAGTAACAGGAAGATTTTTATAACGACACACAGCACTCATCTTCATAAGCTAACCACCATAGATGAAAAAATATACAGAAATAATAAATATTAGGTAGGGTCAATGCATTTATTACTGTATAATGCGCGACCTTATTATTTTGAGTCTTTTTGTTAATTAATCTGTTTAGTTTAACAATCAATCATTCAAAAGCCGTTAGTAAAATTTAGGAATATTTCTTTTGATCACAACATCGAACATTACAATGCAATTTGGCGCAGAGCCGTTATTTGAAAACATTTCGGCTAAGTTTGGCAATGGTCACCGTTACGGTTTGATTGGTGCTAATGGCTGTGGTAAATCTACGTTTATGAAGATACTTAGTGGTGAGTTAACGCCAAGCTCAGGCAATGTATCGGTTAGTACTGGCAACAAAGTCAGCACTTTAGGTCAAGATCAATTTGCTTTTGAAGATTTCAATGTTATTGATACGGTGATCATGGGTGATATGCCATTATGGAAAGTTAAGCAAGAGCGTGATGCTATTTACGCACAAGCTGAAATGAGTGAAGCCGATGGTATGCGCGCAGGTGAATTAGAAAGTGAGTTTGCTGAAATGGATGGTTATACAGCGGAAAGTCGTGCGGGTGAAATCCTTTTAGAGGCTGGCATTGATGAGTCTTTTCATTATGGCTCAATGCAACAAGTAGCGCCGGGTTGGAAATTGCGTGTTTTACTTGCCCAAGCATTATTTGCTAACCCTGATATTTTATTGCTCGATGAACCAACCAACAACTTAGATATTCATACTATTAGCTGGTTAGAAGGTGAATTGAATAAACGTAAATGTACTATGATTATCATTTCGCATGATAGACATTTTCTAAATTCTGTTTGTACTCATATGGCTGATATTGATTACGGTGAATTACGCATTTATCCAGGTAATTATGAGTTCTTCCTTGAGCAGTCAAGTTTATTACGTGAACAGTTGTTATCAGGTAATGTTAAAAAGGCGGAAGAAATAGCCGAGTTACAAGATTTTGTAAACCGTTTTGGTGCTAATGCATCAAAAGCAAAACAAGCAAGCTCTCGCGCTAAAAAAATGGATAAAATTAAACTTGATGATGTGAAATCGTCAAGTCGTATCACACCAAAAATTGCTTTTGCACCGGGAAAGAAAATGCATCGTCAAGCGTTAGAGCTTGAAAATCTTAGTCATGGCTTTGATGGCGAAGTATTGTTTGAAAAAGGTGAATTATTGCTTAAAGCGGGTGAAAAACTTGCTATTATCGGCGAAAATGGTGTGGGTAAAACAACACTACTACGTTGTTTGATAAGTGAATTAGAACACAATGAAGGTATTGTTAAGTGGTCTGAAAATGCTTCTGTAGGTTATTGCCCACAAGATAGCGGTAAGTTTTTTGATAATGACTTAACGTTAATGGATTGGATGTCACAATGGCGCAGACCATGTCATAACGATTTAAGTGTTCGTGGTATGTTAGGGCGTTTATTGTTTACTGACGATGATGCTAACAAAAAAGCACGTAACTGCTCTGGTGGAGAGAAAAACCGTTTATTATTTGGCATGTTAATGATGGGCGATATCAACGTATTAATTATGGATGAGCCAACCAACCATATGGATATAGAAGCGATTGATGCATTAAATAATGCTTTAAAAATATTTGAAGGAACGTTGATTTTTGTCAGCCATGACCGTGAATTTGTTTCAAGCTTGGCAACACGCATTATTGATATTAAAGATAAAGAGTTGGTTAACTTTCACGGCTCACTTGATGAATATCTTGCTAGCCAGATAGTTGCTAAAAAAGTAGCTTAAAAGTTATCTAGGGTAAAGCTAAATAAAAGCATTATATTTTACTTTTATTTAGCTAAATCTCACTTTAAAACTTGAGATAAGAATGTCAAATTTATGCTGATGATGGGCAGTAAATTTATCAATCATCAGACGAAAATTATTAAATTTAATCAAAGCGCACCCACTAAAAGGTAGTGTTGAAGGAAAAATGCAACGCGCCTGTTGAGACACCAAATTTAGAGCGGAGATATTGTTTGGTCATAAATCAACCAAAGCATAATCCTGCCTTGCTTACTTAGGGGATAAATAGCCAATATTCTTTAACTGAGCATCAGCAAAGGTGTCAACCACATCACCAATAACAATTAAACTAGGTGGTTTAATGTTATGCCTTTTTACTAAGGCCTCTAATGTTTCTAAGTTTCCTTTTACGACTTGTTGATCAACATGAGTGCCTTTGCGTATTAGTGCTGCAGGTGTGTTTTTATTTCGCCCTGCATCAATCAATTGTTTCGTTATAATGGGCAAACTCTTTATCCCCATATAAAAAACTACCGTTTGTTCAGGATCATTTAAAGCCTGCCACGGCAGATCTAATGCACCATTATCTTGCACGTTCCCGGTGATAAAGGTACAACTTCGGGCAACTTTTCGATGCGTTAAAGGAATGCCAGCATAACTAGTACAGGCTGATGCAGCGGTCATTCCGGGGACAATATGACAAGCTATTCCATGGTTAAGTATAAACTGAGCTTCTTCACCACCACGACCAAAAACAAAGGGATCGCCTCCTTTTAAACGTACTACTTTCTGATTAAGCTTGGCATGTTCAACCAATAATTGGTTAATACCTTCTTGTGGTACACGATGATCTGCTTGCTTTTTGCCAACATAGACTCGTTTACAGTTATCAGGTAATAGCGCCATGATTTCCTGGCTAACAAGTCGGTCATAAATAACGACCTCTGCCTGTTGAATGAAGCGAAAGGCTTGCATCGTCAGTAAATCTGGATCCCCGGGGCCTGCGCCAACTAAGGCAACTTCGCCAGATTTGAAAGTTTGTTTATGCTGTGGAGGAATATATTGAGAAGAAATCATTGTTACTCTATTTACAAATGAGTCGCTGCTGATAATAATGTTATTAAAGCAGAAAGAAGCAAAAAAAGCGCTAAAAGGCGCTTTTTAAAAATATAACTGATAGAGGTGACGCTTAATAAAGCATTACTTGCTTAAAGCTTCACCTAAGTGAGGGCGTATATCTTTTAAGATTTCTCTTTGTAATCGGGTGCTACTTGCAACAATATTACCTGATTTAACGTGATTATGCCCGCCAGTAAAGTCAGTAACTAACCCACCTGCTTCAATAACTAATAATTCACCAGCTGCGGTATTCCATGGCTTTAAGCCTATTTCGAAGAAACCATCAACACGGCCTGCAGCAACATAAGCTAAATCAAGAGCAGCCGAACCAGCACGACGAATATCAGATGTTTTTTGAAAAAGAGAAGTAAACATCGCCATGTAAGCTTGAGTGTGTTGTTTATGCTTGAAAGGGAAACCAGTCGCTAAAATAGTGCCAGATAAATCTTTATGAGATTTTACACGCATTCTCATACCATTTAACTGAGCACCTTTACCACGGCTTGCTGTAAATAATTCACCGCGAATTGGATCGAATACTACGGCTTGGTCAAGTTTCCCTTTTACTTTTAAAGCAATAGAAACAGCATAATGAGGTATGCCTTTAATAAAATTTGTTGTGCCATCAAGTGGGTCAATAATCCACTGATAATCATCATCTGAGCCAGTTAATACGCCAGACTCTTCACCAATAATAGTGTGTTCTGGGTATGATTTACGAATAGTCTCAATAATTGTTTCTTCAGCTGCAGTATCAACACTGGTCACGAAGTCGTTAGAACCTCTAGATTCAACTTCAACTTTATCAAGTTGCTCAATAGAGCGAATAATAACTTTTCCTGCATTGCGCGCTGCGCGCACGGCAATATTTAGCATGGGATGCATAATAGAGTACCTATTTGTAAATGGCTTTTAAAAGAACGATATAACACACCTGAACGTTAACCTAATATCTAATTTAATAAATATAGACGAAATAAACGCCTTGTCTAATTCAAGCGCGCGGAGTATAGCAAGTTTTAAACTTTTTAGCGATAGCATCATTTAATGAATTGTTTGATAAATAGCCTATATTGATTCTATATAAGAAAATAAACTCACTTAAACCATCCTTTTTTAGTTAGTTGTCGTGTTTTTTAACGAACACAGCAGTAACCTTCTATGGTAGTATTATCGGCATTAAACCCTGTAGGCGGGAATTTATTCGCGCTTAAAAATATTAAGTTAAAAATGTCAGATTCAAAGAATAGTAATTTATTAGATCACGTTCGTATCATATTAGTGAACACCTCTGATTGTCGTAATATAGGCAGTGCAGCACGAGCAATGAAAACCATGGGATTAAGTCAGCTTGTCTTAGTCGACCCTGTTGAAATGCCCAATGGTCAAGCGCAAGCTTTAGCAGCAGGGGCGACTGATGTTTTAGCTAATGCAAAGGTGGTTAAGACCTTAAGCGAAGCTATTGAAGATTGTGGTTTAGTTATAGGTACTAGTGCTCGTTCTCGTACATTACCTTGGCCCATGCTTGAGCCGCGTGGTTGTGGTGAAAAAATGGTGACAGAGGCTAGCCAATATCCTGTTGCGCTGGTATTTGGTCGAGAAAGTAGTGGTTTGACTAATGACGAATTACAGCTTTGTCACTTTCACGTTCAAATTCCTGCTAACCCAAATTATAGCTCGTTAAATTTAGCCATGGCAGTGCAAACATTAAGTTACGAAGTGCGTACGAGTTATTTATTATCACAAGATGAAGCGAACCAAGAGCGTAGTACGGGTAATGGCAACTATATTGGTAAAAAGTTTAATGCTAAAAGTGATGAAGATGAGTTATACCCTGTAACTGAAGAAACAGAGCGTTTTTATCAACACTTTGAAAATGCTCTTAAAGCTACTGGTTTTATTGGTGATAAACACCCAGGTCTTGTTGTGACAAAGTTAAGGCGTTTATTTAACCGTGCCCGTCCTGACGTTAAAGAAATTAAAATGATGCGTGGCATTTTAGCCTCCATAGAAAAAGCTTCAGCTAAGAAATAATATGGCTATGTAGTTAACTCAGGATTTAGTTGTAACGTCATCTTCGATTAAAATACTACGGGGATGACTAACTTGAGTCATATGCATAGGCACAAAAATAATAAAGGAAAGATTATGTTTACCCGCATAAAAGAAGACATTAACAGTGTTTTTGATAGAGATCCCGCAGCACGTACTACGTTTGAAGTAATGCTTAACTATCCGGGCTTGCATGCTATTTGGATACACCGTTTAAGTCATAAAATGTGGCGCGCAAATTGGAAATTAATTGCCAGAGTTGTATCAACCTTTTCTCGTTGGTTAACTGGCATTGAAATTCATCCCGGTGCCATTTTAGGGCGCCGCTTTTTCATTGATCACGGCATGGGTGTTGTTATTGGTGAAACTGCCGAAATTGGTGATGATGTAACGCTCTACCACGGGGTAACATTAGGTGGAACTAGCTGGAATGCAGGAAAGCGTCATCCAACATTGAAAGATAATGTTGTTATTGGCGCAGGAGCTCAAGTGCTTGGCCCTATCACTATTGGTAAAAATGGCAAAGTTGGCTCTAACTCTGTTGTTGTAAAAGACTTACCCGAAAATGCTACAGCAGTGGGTATACCTGCACGTATTGTCAGCAGTAAAAATAGCAATGGAAACTCACTACTTGATGCCGGTCTAGGTGAAAAGCTAAATGGTAGCCTAGGTAAAGAGTCACGCGACAAAGCGGCGAAAAAGTTTGGTTTTGATGCTTATGCGGTCTCTACTGACAATCCTGATCCTGTTGCTAAAGCCATTGGGCGTTTACTTGATCATATGCACCTAATGGATGACAGAGTAGCTAACTTGTGCAAAGAAGTTAATAGTTTAGGAGGGGATGTCTGCCCGAAAGATTTACCTGAACTTAGAGTAGGCGAGTTTGTTGAAGATGAGAAAGCGGCTGCAAAACGTCGTGAAAATAAGGTAGAGAGTTTTGACCCCGAAATCTAAAGAAACACTCATTTTTTGTTGTTTTTCCCTGTTTTATTATCTTGTGTTTTTTATCAAGAAAGTAATAGTAGACTAAAATAGTCAAGTATTGCTTTTCGCTTTCAAGATCTTCGTGTAGAATACTTGAGTATATTACTCAGGTATATACTTGATTAAATTTTAAGGTTATGTAAGATTGCGCGCAAATAAGCTGATTAAATACAATTTTGTCTATTTGCTAACACTTGAATTTAACAAAATATAACAACTTAATGCACGAAAGAGCACATTATGAAACTAACCTCTAAAGGTCGATATGCCGTTACAGCAATGCTAGATGTTACTATTCACGCAGCCTACGGACCAGTGTCATTAGCTGATATATCAGAGCGACAAGAAATTTCCCTATCGTATTTAGAGCAGTTGTTTTCAAAATTACGTAAACACGGCATCGTTATTAGCATTCGAGGCCCTGGCGGAGGTTACCGCTTAGGAAAGTGTTCAGCAAAAATATCTGTTGCTGATGTAATTCGAGCTGTTAATGAAAGTGTTGATGCAACAAAATGCCAAGGTCAAGGTAATTGCCAAGGTGGTGAACAGTGCTTAACGCATTCCTTATGGCAAGGTTTGAGTCAGCGTATTGAAGAGTTTTTGCAAAACATCACTTTAGCAGAATTAGTTGCAAAAAATGATGTGAAAACTGTTTCTAAGCGACAAGACGATATTTATATTAGTACAAGTAAAGAGTCATCATTAGAAACTATTATTCCTATTAACTTATAACGTATTAATTTTAGATTAATATTAAAGAATCCGTAAAAGTGGAGAAAGAGAGCAAATGAAGCTTCCTATTTATTTTGATTATTCAGCTACTACCCCTGTTGATAAACGTGTAGCGGAAAAAATGATGCAATACATGACTACCGATGGTCATTTTGGCAACCCCGCGTCACGTTCACACAAGTTTGGCTGGCAAGCCGAAGAAGCGGTAGATATTGCTCGTAATCAAATAGCAGAACTAATTAATGCCGATCCTCGTGAAATTGTTTTCACTTCAGGCGCGACTGAATCTGATAACCTAGCCATTAAAGGCGCGGCTAATTTTTATGACAAAAAAGGTAAACATATTATTACCTGTAAAACAGAGCATAAAGCTGTTTTAGATACCTGTCGTGAATTAGAACGTCAAGGTTTTGAAGTAACTTATCTTGATCCTGAAGATAATGGTTTAATTGATTTAAATAAGCTGGAAGCAGCAATGCGTGATGACACTATTTTAGTGAGCATTATGCATGTAAACAATGAAATTGGTGTTATTCAAGATATTAGCGAAATTGGCGAAATGTGTCGTTCGCGTAAAATTATTTTTCATGTTGATGCTGCTCAAAGTGTCGGAAAAATCAATGTTGATATGCAAAACTTGAAAGTAGACTTATTATCAATTTCAGCGCATAAAATGTATGGCCCTAAAGGTATCGGTGCCTTATATGTTCGCCGTAAGCCTCGCATTCGCCTTGAAGCTCAAATGCATGGCGGTGGTCACGAACGTGGTATGCGCTCAGGTACATTAGCAACTCACCAAATTGTTGGTATGGGTGAAGCATGTCGTTTGGCAAAAGAAGAAATGGCACAAGATCTTGAGCATGTAACGGCTATGCGTAATCGTTTGTGGGCAGGATTAAACACCATGGAACAAGTGTTTATTAATGGTGATGCGGATAAGCGTTATCCAGGAAACTTAAATGTTAGTTTCAACTTTGTTGAAGGCGAATCACTGATTATGGCATTGAAAGATTTAGCCGTATCATCAGGTAGTGCTTGTACATCTGCAAGCCTTGAACCTTCATACGTATTACGAGCCTTAGGCTTAAATGATGAAATGGCACATAGCTCTATTCGTTTCAGTTTTGGCCGCTTTACCACTAGCGAAGAAATTGATTATGCCATTGAACTGATACAAAAATCTATTGGTCACTTACGTGATATGTCACCGCTTTGGGAAATGTTCAAAGACGGTATCGATTTAGACTCAATTGAATGGGCTGCGCACTAGGCCTTGCCCTTTGTGACAGCTAGGAGAAATAAAAATGGCTTATAGTGAAAAAGTAATCGACCATTATGAAAACCCACGCAACGTTGGCTCTATGGATAAAAATGATCCATCAGTAGCTACAGGTATGGTTGGCGCACCTGCATGTGGTGACGTAATGAAGTTACAACTTAAAATTTCTGATGATGGTATTATTGAAGATGCAAAATTTAAGACTTATGGTTGTGGCTCTGCTATTGCTTCAAGTTCGTTAGTAACTGAATGGGTTAAAGGTAAATCAATTGAAGAAGCGGGTGAAATTAAAAATACTGCTATTGCTGAAGAGTTAGCATTACCGCCTGTGAAAATTCATTGCTCTATTTTAGCGGAAGATGCTATTAAAGCGGCTATTGAAGATTATAAAAGCAAAAACGGTTAATCAGATAGGGGAGACCTTTATCGCTAAGGTGAATAACTAAAGTGAATAAACTACCCCCTGCAAGCTGAGTAAAAAACAGGAAAAGTAGTATGTCAGTTATCATGACGCCAGCAGCAACAGAGCGTGTTAAATCTTTTATGGTAAATAGAGGTAAAGGCCTTGGTTTACGTTTAGGTATCAAAACCA
>Ga0209826_1001606_pt1 | contig 15577 bp, 11 predicted proteins | sample GOMGulsemesocosm_5_FD_184637 | JGI IMG/M metagenome (GOLD analysis project Ga0209826, IMG submission 184637) | Methane-oxidizing microbial communities from mesocosms in the Gulf of Mexico - GOM15C Gulf of Mexico (SPAdes) (version 2) | ecosystem: Environmental > Aquatic > Marine > Cold seeps... | reverse complement strand
GAGTTCGATCCACGCAAGTTCTTGTCTGCCACGGTAGACGCGATGAAGGACATTTGTGTAAACCGCTACGAAGCTTTCGGCACGGCGGGTAACGCCAGCAAAATTAAGGCGATCAGCCTTGATGATATGTTTGAGCGCTACAACAGCGGCGAGCTCTAACCGAGAGGTTAAGCTCCCCAAGCCGCGACGACTTAAACTGCTTAGGTCGTCGCGCGCAAAGCGCTCAGGCGCTGAGTAAAAAGACGGCTTCGGCCGTCTTTTTTGCGTTTAAGGGCGCGGGGTTTAGACTGCTTTTAAGCAGTTGAATGTCTGCACACTCACCACCCCCGCAAGTTGCTGCATAGGGCTACTTTATTAGGGTTGCTTTATTTAGGGCTACTGCACAGGGTGGTAAAGTTACCGAGACACAGTAAGACAAGGACACGGAGTATGTGGTCGACAATGCCGCCACCATCGTTAGAGCTGCTCGAGCAGCTGAAGTCTTCCCTGCCGGAGCTAAATTTCACTGGCTCGGGTAAGGCCGCTGCCGCTCGTTTTTTGGCCACTGATGCTGTGCAGAGCTATCTCGATTATTACAGCATTAATTTTTCCGCAGAGCTCCCCAGCGTTCACCATCAGTTTGGCTGTTTTCAGGCGGCGGGTTTTACGTTGGCTTGCCATGTGTGGCACCCCTGCGAACCGGAAGATTCGTCAAGGGCGGAAGGCATAAGTAATAAGGCCACTAGCAATAGAGGCACTGTGTGGTTGCAGCACGGTTACACGGATCATGTGGGCTTATGTCAGCATGCGATACGCTGGCTGTTGCAGCAGGGTTATTGTGTGGTGTGCTTTGACCTCCCCGGGCACGGGTTGAGCAGTGGCAAGCAGGCCAGTATCGAATCCTTTGACCAGTACCGTGAGGTACTGGCCGCTAGCTTGAAACTTGTGGGTGGGGCTCTGCCAAAACCTTGGCATGCGGTTGGCCAGAGTACAGGTTGCTCGGTCATCTTGAGTCTGTTGGAGTCCGCCACGCCCGCTGAATCGCACTTTGAGCGGGTGGTGCTGTTGGCTCCCTTAATTCGGGCCAGGGGCTGGGGTGGGTTGCGCTGGGGTTACTATATTTTACGGTTGTTTAAGCAGCGCCTTGTGCGCACGTTTAATCCCAGCAGTCACGACCGCGAATTTTTGGAATTTTTAGCGTTCCGTGACCCGCTGCAGGCCCGCTACATGCCCATGGCTTGGTTGGGGGCTATGGATAATTGGGTTAGGGATTTTGATGCTTTTACAGAACAGCCCCACGAGCTGGTTATTATTCAGGGCAGCGATGATCAGACGGTGGACCATCGCTACAACCTGAACGCTATCGAATCAACGTTTCCACACACACAGGTACATATGATCGATGCGGCGGGGCATCAGTTAATCAATGAAGTGAGCCACTACCGCGAGCAGTGTTGGAGCTTAATTAGTCAGGCATTACAGGGGGAGTGAAGATTAACAGCAAACCTATACTGGGCGTCAGCAGCTGTTTGCTGGGCGAGCCCGTGCGTTACGATGGCACGGGTAAACACGCGCTGGAGTTGATTGCGCAACTGAGGCAGCGCTTCGAGCTGCGCGGTTTTTGCCCAGAAGTGGCGATCGGTCTAGGCGTGCCTCGCGAGACGATTGAGTTGATTGCCAGCGACAGTGGTGAGATACGCTGCGTGGGAACAAAAACCGCTGAACTTGATGTCAGTGGACGTTTACGCGCCAGCGTCGAACAGCAGCGGCTGTATTTTTCACAACTTAGCGGTTACCTCGTGAAGGCTCGCTCGCCGAGTTGTGGCCTGGATTCGACACCCCTATACGGAGCTGGGCCTCCGGGGCAGCGTGAGCGAGTGGGTTACAGCAGTGGATTGTTCACCGCTGCATTACAGGCGTGTTTTCCACACATGCCGATTGCGCAGGAAGATACGCTGGCGGACCGGCTCGCTCTGCAAGACTTTGAGGCGCGTGTACAGGGCTATTATCACCAGTACATTAAACGCTAAGGCATTATTAATGAGGTACACTGGCAGACTTTGGGGCTGGTCTGTCGCGCTATTTTACAGCGGGTGGATCAATGGCTGTATTGGCCTATCGATTACAAGCCAGCGGTGCAATCAGAATAGGTTAAGGTAAGTGTGACCATGGGTAAGTTGTTAGGTGCGTTTTTGGGTTTTAGCAGCGGCGGTTTTTTTGGAGCGCTACTGGGGTTGTTTGTCGGTAGCATTTTTGATCGTGCATTCAATCAATTTAAGCGCGGTCCCAGCGCTGATCAACGCGAGCAAGCGCAGGAGCATTTCTTAAAAACCCTGTTTACCCTGTTGGGCTATCTGGCAAAGGCCGATGGCCGGGTGTCTGAGGAAGAGATCTCCCAAACCGAGCAGGTAATGAATAAGATAGGCCTGACCGCCGATCACCGCCGCGTGGCCATTCAACGTTTTAAACAGGGCAGCCAGCAGGATTTTAATATTGATGCACTGCTCACCGACTTTAATTTGCACTGTGGGCGGCAGGCGAACCTCAAACAAATGCTATTGGTTTATTTGATCAATATTGCACTAGCCGACGGTAATATTGATAGCGCGGAGCAGACGGTGCTGCGTGAAGTGGCTGGCCGTTTAGGTTTCTCGAACTTTGCTTTCGAGCAATTGATGCGCATGATCAACGCGCAGAATCAGTTTGGCGGCGGCTACTCTGGAGGACAAGGTGGCTTTGGCGGCGCCAACACTGCAGATGAATTAGCGCTGGCCTACCAAGCGCTGGGCGTCGAGTCGTCCATTGGCGATAAAGATTTAAAAAAGGCCTACCGTAAATTAATGAGCCAGTACCACCCGGATAAATTGATGGGGCAAGGTTTACCGGAAGATATGATTGAAGAGGCCACCGAGCGCTCCAAGGAAATTCAGGTTGCCTATGATCTGATTAGAAAGCAGCGCAAGTAATACAATTGAGAGCGCAGCCTTTTTTGGCAACCCGCTAGAGACTTCAACCTCAGCTAAAATGGTAGATACGCCAACACAGCAATCAAAACATCAGTAAGGGTCGTTATGAATATGGAGGCACGGGAGCCCTACCTCGAAAATCGATACCAGGACAATTACGTCTTGTTCTGCAAGGCGGCATTGTTTACCGCTCTGTTCGGCGCTCTTTTTACGGTTCGTAATCTTTCATCCCTTTATGACGGCGAAGAGGGAGCGCATTACGCTTATTACTTCACGATCTATTTGTTTCTTATGGCGTCGTCACTGTTTTCGCGTTTATTGGTGTCTCTTTTGGTTAGCTCCGTTGAACCCAAGGCAATAGATGATCTGATTTTTGTTACCTTCGGTTTTATTTTTTTAAATCTTGTGGCGCTATCGGCTCTGGATTCTTACCAGGGGCTTGATTTTACTGGTTATATTTTTGGATGTTTGGGGTTTGCGTTTATATACCGAGGAGAAATCATCAGGTTCTCGATGGTATTGGCGCTGGGTTTTGTACTTTATTGGAGTGTTTTGGTACTGGGGCTAGGGGGGGCTTTTGACCTATTAGGTTCTCTCCCGATTATAGCGTTCACCTGCTTTGCTTTGTATGTGTACCAGTCTCGTGAGAAAGCACGTTACGCAATTTTTGAAGTGTCGCAACAACTTGAAGAAAGTAACCGTAAACTACAGGAGGAGGTGATTCGCGACCCTCTGACTTCAGTTTACAATCGGACGTATTTAAATGACTTTTTGAAGCGTGAGTTGCTATCAGATAAACGTAAAAATATTCCGTTAGGGCTTATTGTTTGCGATGTGGATGATTTTAAACGTGTTAATGATCAGTTTGGGCATCATTGTGGTGACAAGGCGCTAGTCGAAATTTCAACCTTGTTGGCACAGTCGCTGAGAAATACAGATGTATTGGTTCGCTATGGCGGTGAGGAGTTTGTAATACTTTTACCCGGTCTGGACGTCGAGAGGGCACGTTTGGTGGCAGAGCAGTTGTGTCAACGGATCAGTCTGCATGACAGTGCTGTTGTTGATTATTCCTTCACTGCCAGTTTAGGCGTCACTGAATATCGTAAGACCGATAGCGCCGATAGCTTTTTACAACGAGGTTATCAGTATCTTTACCAGGCGCAGGCGGCGGGAAAAAATCAGTGTTTCCATGAGTCTGAGTAAAAGTGTTGCTGCCAATATGGATAGGGCTATTACGTAGTGCTATCAAATGGAATGATCGCAACTAATTCACTAGCTCGATGATTTCAGCTGTGCCTTTGTTATCTCGAACATGACCAATAATTACGGCGTCGGGATAACCTTGAGCGTGAAGTTCCAAGAGACATTGTGATGCCTGTACATGGTGGATACTTGCCAGTAAACCACCAGAAGTCTGAGGATCAAAAAGTAGTTGATAGAGCGGTGAAGTAACCCATTCGGCAGGGTTATTAATAGCGCGTCGTAAACGAATGTTTTGTGGCTGCAAGCTGCTAGCAATGCCTTTCTCTAGGCACGCGAGAGCACCTTCAAGCGCCGGAATAGCAGACATATTTAATTGTGCGGAGAGACCGCTGGGTTTAAGCATTTCGACTAGATGCCCTAACAAACCAAAGCCGGTGACATCGGTGCAGGCCGTTGCTTGAAAGCGGTGAAAGATTTCGCCTGCGGCGCGGTTGCTCAAAAGCATGCCGTTGAGGGCATCGGCAATCCACACTCCTTGCGCTTTGAGTTGGCCGTGGGCGGCGAAGAGCGTGCCCGTCCCCAGCGGTTGGGTGAGGATTAACACCTGATCCACCTCTACGCTGGCTTTTTTCAGCAGCTCGGTTTCCGCGGCCAAGCCATTGACCGAAAAACCAATGCTCAACTCGGCGCCCTCACTGGTATGACCACCGGTAAGCGCACAGTTATTTTGGTTTAATACCTTGAGGGCGCCACTCATCAATTGCAGCAGATCGCGCTCGGTAATTTTTTCGCCGGCAAAGGGTAAGGTCGCAATCGCCATAGCGCTCTGCGGCTGAGCGTTCATGGCAAACAGATCGCTGAGGGCGTGTTCGGCGGCGATTTGTCCGAGCAGGTAAGGCTCATCCATAAACGCGCGAAAAACATCAACGCTTTGAATAAGCAGCGATTCATTTTCGATTGTATTATTGCCGTTGACACGGATAGCGGCCGCATCATCAGGTGAATCGAGCCCCAGTACAACATCGTTGCGTTTCACCGGCTTGAGCTGGCTAATGACACGGCTGAGTGTGGTGGCCCCTACTTTCGCGCCGCAGCCACCGCAGCGCATGGCTATTAAGGAAAGATCTTTCGGGGTTTCATCACCGCTGATAGCTGGGTCGATAGCGTCGTCAGGGCTGTTCATCATTATGCTCTTAGCATTTAACTCTGAAAACATCGCCATAAAGCGGCGATCAATTCTGTCCTTCCAACGCCATACCCATGCGCCCGAGAGGTCTGGCCAAAAGCGTCGGTAGCCCAGTGCGGATTGATCACCACAGGCTAACAAACTGAGGAAACTCTGCTGCGGTATGTGTTGCTGCAGTGTTTTACCTAGCAGCTTTTTTCTCAAGTTTTTATACAGTACAGGTCCTTGCCGCACAGCGAAAACTCCCGCGTGTGGCCGCGGGTGGTTAGTTTGTTGGGCTATGTCACCGGCGGCAAAGACATGTTCATGGCTGCTGGACTGCAATGTATCGGTTATCGCGATAAAGCCAAGCTTGTCTGTGGCTAACCCCGATTGTTGCGGCCACTGGGGCGCCTTGGCGTGGGTACAGAGAAAGATATGTTCGCTGCCCAGCGGCGCTTTAGTGGCAGTAAAAATAATTTTATTCTCTTCGATCGACTGCACATCACTGTCGTTATGACAGGTGACGCCTTTGGTGTTTAACAGCTGAATTATTTTTTTCTGCAGGGCTGCTGGAAAATTGGCCGCTAGCTGTTCACCGCGAAAGACAAGGTTGAAGGTTACTTTGCAATGGATGTCGGGACTTTTACTGATTACATGTTGCATGGCCAATATGAGTTCGATGCCCGCGGCCCCGCCGCCGACGACACTAATGCATGTGTCTCTTTTCGTGCGCTCTAATTGCCTAAGGGTGTTTTGCCAGCGAGGGTAAAATGCACTGATGGGTTTAACCGCCGTCGCGTATTCACGCGCGCCAGCAAGCGTAAGGTCGGGGGTGATGCCGCTGTTGATAGAGAGCAGGTCAAAACTGATCGGCGGGCGTTTAGTGACCGCGCTGGTATTAGATTGTTCAGTGCTGGACGATAGAATAATGTCATTTTTTAGAAGGTCAATTCGCTGTACGCTCGCCTGAATAAATCGTGCGCCGGCGTATTGGCACAAACGCATCAGGTCTATATGAGTTTCATCGAACTGATAATGCCCAGCAATTAAGCCTGGCAGCATACCTGAGTAAGGTGTTTGCACTTGCGGAGAAATGAGCGTGAGCCTCACCCCTGGTAATGGCTGCATGCCCCACATTTTTATGACCTGAGCGTGGGCATGGCCGCCCCCAATAAGGACTAAGTCTTGGTAAATCATGGGTGGGCTCATGGCCATATTTATTACGACTCTTTTCTGGATGTAAATGTGGTTGTGCTTGCAGTGCTATATAGTTTCGGGCGTTGTTTTTAAGTGTAACCTTTGGCGCAGGTGGCGCGCGATAAAATCCGCCGCCATGTTGAGTAGCGCGGCGCACACAATGAGCAGCATGGCTCGGTCGAAACGAAACTCTTCGAAGGCCGAGTCTATGTAAAAGCCAAGTGTACCTATACCGAGCATACCGAGTATCGCCGTCTCGCGCATGATGACCTCCCAGCGGTAGAGCAGGAAGGCTAAAAATTGGCGGTAGAGACGCGGCAAGACTTCATAAAAATAACGATTGCTGCCACGGGCACTGTCATCGCGCAGTATTACACCGTCACTAAAGCGCCCCAGTAGGTGGGCGATGATGGCGCCGTTGTGGATACCGAGTGCGGCTATGGCCGGCAGCATGGAGGGGCCAATCAGCAGCAGCCCGACAAAGGCCAGCAGGTATTCCGGCAGCGTGCGCGCAACGATCAAAAGACCGTCGCCAGCGCTGCGTTTAAACGGCGTAAAAAACAGCCGTGAGTTTAGCGGAAACAACAACAGGGTTAGGATCGCGGTGACGACTAGGGCTATCTGGCTCAACACTAGGGTACTGCTGACACCTGGCCAAATTTGTTGCGTCCAGAGGGTTTGTAACCAGGGTAGCAGACGCGCAATTTTTTCGATAAGGCTAGCGCCACCAGCCGTTTCTGTGGCGAGTTGGCGAAGCGGCGCCGGCACTATGTCCTCGCCGAAAAATCGCAGCATGTATTCCCACTGAAAGGCTGCGGTGGGCGGTAGATATATCAGTGCGGCTATCAGATACAAAGGCAGCAGGGATTTTTTTAGCCACCATCGGATACTGATTACCAGCCCCAGCAGTACATATAAGAGCGCGGCGGTATCATCATAGTGCCCCTCACCCAGCGCGGTTTCCAGATGAAAGCCGAGGGTCGGCAAGCCGACAAAACCCAGCACAATACTCGAGCGCAGGGCGCACTCGAATCGATAGCTGGTGTATTGGGTGAGTGGTTGCCAGGCGAGCGGCAAGGTGGTGTAAAAAAACGCGCTGAGACCGCGCGGGTTTAGCAAATTACCGCGCGGTGCCGGGTCGGTTTCTTCAAACAGTTCGCCATAAATCTTCGCCAGAGTACCGGCGTAGGGAATGGCGATGGCCAGCAAGCCGGTGAGTGACGACAGGCCAAAAATCTGAATAAATATCAGCGCCCAAAATAATTCATGAATCGAGCGGATAAACGCGCAAAAGGTGCGTACCCATATCGACCGGTAACTCAGTGACAATAGAAAGCCGGTCAAGGAGGCCAGAGCAACGCCCTGCAGCGCAAACGCCAGAGTATTGAAGGCGCTGCTGGCGATTTCACTCCAGGACCAAAAGTTGGGGCTTAGCAGCCCCTGCCCCATACGCAATAACTCTTGCGCTGGGTTGGGGCTGCGCACTTCCAGATCGGCGAGAAACAGGCAGGCGAGCCCGAGCGCAGCGAGCCATAGACTGACTTGGCGCAGACCTTTAGCGCTGCTCTGCGGCGCTGTGTAGCGCTTGATGGGGCCGCAGCTACTCATGCCCCAGCACCTCTAACAATCGAGGGGCTTTATAGTCTTGAGCATTCATAACTGATAGAGCTCGTGCAGCTGTGCGCGGTCGAGCTGGTCACACTGGGCGTCGAGCACAATACGACCATGTTTGAGGCCAATCACGCGGCTGCAGACCTTTAACGCTTGATCAATATCGTGCAGTGCCAGCACCAGCGTTGGGTGTTTTTGGGTGATCAAACTCAGCAGCTTATCGGCCTGAAAATCATCCAGCGCCGATACGGGTTCATCGCCCAAAAACACCGACCGCTGTTGGTAGAGCGCTCGGCCAATGGCCACCCGCTGTTGCTGGCCACCGGAGAGGCGGTCGACCGAGTTAAACAGCACCTGGCCAATCTCAAGCTGGTCGGCCAGCCGCTGGATCTCGGCCTTGGGGCCGGCGAATGGCTTGATGAGATTGCAGAGGTTGTAAACGCTGCTGTGACGCTCGAGGCCGCCCATGAAAATATTGTGGTAGCCGCTGAGCATGGGTACCAGGCCACTGTGCTGCGGGCACCAAGCGACGTCTGCGCCGGCGCGGCCACGCAGGTGTTTTAACAGGGTCGATTTTCCGGAGCCAGACTGGCCGACGAGCGCTACGCGTTCGCCCTCCACAATACGCAGCGACACACCCTTGAGAATGACGCGGCCCTCGTAGTGGAGGTCAGTATCGGTTAACTCAAAGACTTGGATACCAGTCTGTGCGACCGCCTCTGTTACTGCAGAGCCTAAGGGATAATTCCCTTTAGGGTTTGCCGCCAGAGGTGCGGTATTAGCCATCAATCAAGCCAATCGACACGGCTGTGTCCTTGATGGGCTGGTAGTCGTGATTGGCGGCGTTGATAAACGACTGGCGCGGGAAGGCGGCGAGAATGTCGGCGTCGTCAATATTCAGCAGTGTTTGCTTTACCTTGTCCTTGAAGCCTTCGCCGTAGTTGGCGTCGACATCGCCGCGGATGCTCCACTGGTAGTCTGGGTAGGTCGGTGTTTTCCAGATGACGCTGACTTGGCTCGGATCAATTTTACCGCTGGCCAGCTCTCTGTCCCAGACCTTGTAGTTGACCGCACCGACTTCAAAGGCGCCGGACTGTACTAGCGCAATTGTACGGCTATGGTCGCCCGAGAAGCCGACACGTTCGAAGGCCGCTGACGGTGGCTGGGCAAGGTTAAGGCGAATAAAGTACTCGGGCATCAGGCGGCCAGAGGTTGAACCCTTGGAGCCGAAGGTGAAGGTCTTGCCAGCAATAGCTTGCGGGAAATCGTCAGACCGAGTAAGGCCGGTGCTCTTGTGGGCGATCAGGTAGCTGGTGAAAAACTGATCTTCAAAACCCTGGGCAATGGCTTCGCTACCATCAACCAGGCTGCGAGCTTGTACGCCGGAAAGACCGCCGAACCAGGCCAGTTGTACCTGGTTGTTACGGAAGGCGGTCACCGCCGCGGCGTAACTTTTTACCGGCACGTATTTTACTTCTATACCCAGCTCTTTTTCGAGGTAGGCGGCGACCTTGCCGAAGCGTTGTTGCAGGCGAGATTCATCCTGATCCGGGATGGCGGTAAAGGTAAAAGTCTCAGCTTGAAGGCTGAGGGAAAAGCTTACTGAGACGAGCAGCGCTGTTAGAACAGACAATAACCGCACGGTATTCTCCTTATGGTTTATGAACGGCCTTTTCTCGCGATGGCGGCGTCAGCTCCGTGCTCGAATCCTCATGTACTACTCGTACACTCCGATTCTATGCGCGGTGCTTCCTTGCCCTCACAAGAAAATTCTCGTTCTGATGGTTTAGGTTGGTTTATTACCTTTTAAAGATAAATTCATGTTGAGTAATTTCGTAAAAATACTCAGTTGTTTGGTTTGAAATTCTCCGCCCATTCGACAATGGCTTCTTTATCGCCGCGGAATATCTCGCGGCCATCGCGCTGGCCTTGTTGGTAGTCGTACATGGGGTCGTAATAATCGGTGAGCAACACTTTAATACCGTCGCGGAAGCCGTCGGGGTTATCGCTGCGTTCAAATTCATCGAGCGCCGAGGTAAAGCATTCAACTAGTACCTTGTGGCGATCGCCACCCAGGCGTTTACGAATACGGTCTAGGTTACCGAGGATCTGTTCGCGGAATTTCAGCTGGCCTTCGTCATCGCCAAAAGCCTGCAGGTATTGCGGACGCGCGTCGATTACGTAGTCGGCGAGTGCGATGTCGATACGCTCTTCCACCGTTGCTTCAAGTACCGCTCGTGGTGCCTGCTGCATGCACGCCTGAAACTCTAGCGGCAGCGCGGCTGAGCCTATCGTGCGTCCCTCGTCTTCGGTAAACAGTGCACCTGAGGGGAATTGATGGCGAAGCTTTAATATGGCGATGCTCAAGGCATTTTCGAAATCGATCTGCGCGGGTTGCGGCATGACCTGGCGGCCAAAGGCTGAGCCTCGGTGGCGCGCCAGCCCCTCGAGGTCAACGCTGTGTGAAAGGCGGTTAATAACCAGTGTTTTACCGCTGCCTGTGCGACCTGAAATGAGCACCAGTGGGGTGTTCGGGTCACGCAGTGCCCGGCTGTTATTATCCAGCTCATCGATTAAAAAGCGGCGCATGGCTTTGTAGCCGCCTTCTATCAGCGGGTAATTAATGCCAGCCTCGGCGATTAATTTCTTACTCAGGTTGGAGCGCAAGCCGCCGCGAAAGCAATAGAGGTAGCCTTCTGGGTGCTTGGCTATGTGCTGCTTCCAGGCGCTGACACGCTCGGCTTGAACCTCAGGCGTTGCCAGCTTCCAACCCAGCGCGATGGCCGCATCCTGCCCTTGTTCCTTATAACGTGTGCCGATGAGGTGGCGCTGGTCATCGTCGAGCAACGGAATATTGCAGGCATTGGGGAAGGCGCCCTTGTCAAATTCGACCGGTGCGCGCACATCCATCAAGGCAATGTCATTGAGAAACAGTTCTCGATAATTATCGGTATTCTCTCGGGGGCTCGGTGCTTGGCTCATAATGGCTTATGCAGTCTTAACAAGGTGGGCGGCAGTCTACGCTGGCTGGGGCTTAGAGAGAAGGCCTGAGGGCTTATTCCTTAGGTATTAGGGCCGGTAAAGGTTTACCCAATAGATAGCCCTGCACGAGATCACAACCGAGTTCGGTGAGCACCTGTAGCTGGGCATCCGTTTCGACGCCCTCGGCGATGACTTCTTGTTCCAAGTTTTGTCCCAGTGAAATAATGGACGAAACAATGGCTCGGCTCTGTTTTGATCCGGAGATCTCATCAATAAAGGAGCGATCGATTTTTAATACATCAATGGGTAACTGCTTGAGGTAATTCAGCGACGAATAACCAGTACCGAAGTCGTCCATGCACACTTTGATACCGGCCTGCTGGAATTGGCGCAGCATGTTGCAGGCCTTGTCTAGGTCGTTGATAACCATGCTTTCGGTGATCTCAATGGCCAGCATTCTATGGGGTAGCTGGTATTTTTTTAGGCACTCGATAACCTGTTGAAAAATATCTTGGTGCCGAAACTGCTTGGCCGAGAGGTTGATGGCCACATAAAAGTTATCGTGACCGGCGCGACGCCAGCGCGCCAGTTGTTGGCAGACATAATCAATGATCCATTCACCGAGCGGTACGATGAGCCCCGTTGACTCGGCGATGGGGATAAAAGTATCGGGCGGGGTGTAGCCGTCTGCGGTGGGCCAGCGCAGCAGCGCTTCAAAGCCGATCAGGTGGCCGTCACTGAGGCGGAACTCCGGTTGGTAGTGCATTTCAAAATTGCCCTGCTGCACCGCGCCGCGCAATTGGGTTTCTATGGCCAGCCGATGCTGTGCCAAGCGCTCGAGGGAGTCGGTAAAGAAGTGGAAGCGATTGCGGCCCTCGTCCTTGGCTTGATAGAGCGCGGTATCGGCATTTTTCAGCAGGTGCCCCGCTTCTTGCCCGTCGTTCGGGTAGAGGGCAATGCCAATGCTGGTTGAGGAGAACAGGGGGTGTTGCTGGTAGATCAGTGGTTCTTTGAGTGCATTGAGCAGCGTTTCGGCCAGGTAGATGACCTCTGTCTGCGTTTCCATGTCCTCGGCCAGCACCACGAATTCATCACCGCCTAAACGTGCAATCGTGTCCCCTTCGCGCAGCGCTTGAGTCAGTTGTTGCGCGACATGAATTAACAGCTGATCACCGGCCCCGTGACCGAGACTGTCGTTGATGTGCTTGAAGTTGTCCAGGTCGAGGTAAAAGATAGCCAGCTTGAGATCATCACGTTTGGCGCGTTCAACTGCATGTTCTATGCGGTCGAGCAGCAGCAGTCGATTGGGTAGCCCAGTGAGCGCATCGTGATGAGCTTGATGCAATATGTGCTCTTCTTGACGGTAGCGCTCGGTGATGTCGCGAAAGCTCCAGAGGTAGCCAATTTCGGCGTCCCAGGTGGCGTCGCACTCAAACACGCGGCCGTCGTAGAGTTCGTGAGTCGCGGAGGCCGTGTTGTCGTTACCAACCCGCTGATGTTGTAGGTAGAGCGCGCGTGGGTCCTTCATTAATGATGAAATACGTAGGTAAAGGTCGGCAGCGCGCAGACGTCTCAGTTGTGGTTCTGTCAGCCCCATAAGGCTTAAAAAGTTTTGGTTAAAGACGACAGGTTCGTCCTCGGCATCGATCACCACCACCGACTCGAGTGATGATTCGAGCGTGGAGCTCATCAAGTGCAACGTGTGGCTGAGTTTTTCTTGGGTGCTGCGCTGTTGCGCTAAGCGCTGTTTGAGGTCTTGGTTACGATCGAACAGCTCTTGTGAGGTCATCTCAATGGAGTGCTCAAGCAGCTTGCGATCTTCGTCTGCCTGACTGTACGCACTGTCCACCGATTGCAGGAAGTCGCTCAGCTGCTCACGCAGCGCCTCATCCTGCAGGTGTTTTTTAAGTTGGCGGGCAAGCAGTCGGTGCATACTGGGCTCAGTGCTCCGCGAGGGTGGTCATGGTTTGGTTGTGCAGTGCACACTGGGCGCCCGGCAGCAGTGGTGAAATTTCACCGTAGGAATAAAAGCCACAGATTGTTACCTGCTCTCCCAAGATACTGGCGACACTTTCGACCTCTTCCTCTGTGGGCTGCTGCAACACCATCTTGCGGCCGACACAGCTGATCAATATGGCCAGTTCGCTGCCTTGTTCCGCTAGGGACACACAGTGCTCGGCGGCCTGCGCGGCGCCATCGACTAGGCGATCAACATTGGCTTTCATCAAGCGCGCGTGACAGCCCTGAGGTATGTCGCCGGCAAACGTCATGCTCTGCTGCTCGTCCACCGCCAGGATGGTGCGCACTAGGCCGTCACCCATAACCCCATCGCCGCTCAGGCTCAGGGGGAAGCGCAGGCCGGTTGCCGGTAACCCCGCGGCATAGTCGCCGAGATAGGTTTTATAAAGCGAGAGGGTCGATTGATTGTCGAGTTCAAACAGCACATTTCCGACAGAGCGGGTGACCTCACGGTCGGGGTCAAAGGGGTCCCAGCCGCCAGTGGAGCCGTGGCCGATGCTGAGGCTCTCACCATATAGGTCGATGGTCATGATCAGATTGTTGCCCTGGAGGTCGTTGAACAGTTGATGGGTGAGGCTAAAGTTCGCCCCGTCACCCGACAACCCAGCGGTCACCAGAACCCCGTCATGGGTTGCATGGCTGACGCCTGCGGCGAGCGCCGATCCGTTAATGTTGAGGCCTGCGGCGAGCACAAAAACGTGCCTGAGGGCACGGCTTTCGAGTTGGTGGCCGAGTTGTCGTCCTATCGCTTCGCTGTCCTCCATGTTGTGTATTTCGAGGCAGTGGCCTGTGACACGGGCGCCTCTTTCGAAGCGGATGGCGGTGACGCTGATATGGTCATCGACGACTTCTTGCTGATGAGTCTCGCCAGCGGTTGAGCAGCCACAGACTATGGAGTTGGGGAAGGCCTGTTTCAGCTTGGTGGGCAACCGTTCGCGCTCGACTCGATCGAAGGCCAAGAGCCAATCGGCGGCATGCTCCTTGGGCAGCGCTGGCATCCTTTGTTGGTCGTTCCACAGGTATTGCTCAGTGTGCATAGCGACGCCCTTTGGTTGCCGTGCACTGTGAGCACCCAGCTAAGGGCCCAATGTCTGCATGGACACTAAATATTTATTCTTTAGTGTAGTGCAGGCTACTAGCAGCTGCGATTAGTTATTGGTGGACGCTCGTGCTCGAAGGGGGACATAGCACTGGACATAAAAAAGCCCCGACAGTGTCGAGGCTTCTTGTGCCAAGGGCTACCCGCAGGTATGTCCAAAGCTAGGTTTGTCTAATTACTTAGACAGATTTGAGGTCTAGAACAGCACACGACAACGAACCGTGCCTTCGATCTCACGTAATTGCTTGAGGGCAACTTCGCTGTAGGCCGAGTCGACGTCAACCACTACGTAACCAACGCTCTCGTTGGTCTGCAGGTACTGGGATGCGATGTTGATGTTGTTGTCAGAGAACACCTGGTTAATGGAGGTGAGAATGCCCGGTACGTTCTGGTGTACGTGCAGTAGACGGTGCGCGTTCGGGTGGCTAGGCAGCGCAACCTCTGGGAAGTTAACCGAAGAGGTGGTGGTGCCGTTATCCGAGTACTTGGCCAGCTTCTCAGCGACTTCTAGGCCAATATTGGCCTGAGCTTCCACGGTTGATCCACCGATGTGTGGCGTCAGGATAGCGTTATCGAAAGCGCGCAGTGGAGAGACGAACTCTTCGTCGTTGCCGCGTGGCTCAACCGGGAAAACGTCGACGGCGCAGCCGCCCACTTGACCCGATTCCATCGCTGCAGCCAGAGCGTCGATATCAACCACGGTGCCACGCGCGGCGTTCATGAAGATGGCGCCCTTTTTCATGGCGGCAAACTCAGCGGCACCCATCATGTCTTGAGTGGCGGCATTTTCCGGTACGTGCAGAGTGACCACATCAGCCTTGCCCAGCAGTTCGTGCATGTTGCGGATCTGCGTGGCGTTACCCAGCGGCAGCTTGCTCACTGTGTCGAAGAAGATCACGTTCATGCCCAGCGCTTCGGCCAAGACGGAAACCTGTGAGCCGATAGAGCCGTAACCAATAATGGCCAGAGTCTTGCCGCGGCTCTCATAAGAGCCTACCGCTGACTTCAACCAGCCACCGCGGTGACATACGGCGTTCTTCTCGGGGATGCCGCGCAACAGCAGAATGGTCTGAGCCAACACCAGCTCGGCCACCGAGCGGGTGTTGGAATAAGGTGCGTTGAAGACGGCAACGCCGTGTTCTTGAGCGGCCTTGAGGTCAACCTGGTTGGTGCCGATGCAGAAACAACCTACCGCGATCAGCTTGGGTGCGTTTTCGAAGACGCGACGGGTAAGCTGGGAGCGCGAGCGAATACCGACAAAGTGAGCGTCTTTGATCTTTTCGATCAGCTCATCTTCCGGCAGTGCTGTTTTTAGGTACTCGACATTGGTGTAGCCCTCAGCTGTCAGGGTAT